>Ga0302123_10000017_pt1 | contig 126864 bp, 181 predicted proteins | sample CB21_321_MG_FD_203109 | JGI IMG/M metagenome (GOLD analysis project Ga0302123, IMG submission 203109) | Marine microbial communities from Western Arctic Ocean, Canada - CB21_32.1 | ecosystem: Environmental > Aquatic > Marine > Oceanic | place: Canada: Western Arctic Ocean | collected 2017-09-28 | reverse complement strand
ATACAAAATACACAGAAAGAACACTGGTTTTAATTAAAGAAATAAATGAAAAATATCCAGTTGGTTGTGTTTTACAAGCCAATTTGAAAAGAAGTTTAATCGATGCAAGGGATCTTAAAAATATACATGTGCGAGTATGTAAAGGATCATATAGAGAAAATAAGAATGTGGCTTTTAGAGGGACGAATATACTTACAAATTTTGCAAGAGTAGTTGAAAAATTAATAAAAAACAATTGCCAAGTTGCGGTAGCTACGCACGATTTAAGATTAGCTAAAAGATGGTTTGGTCAAGATGTAGACTATCAATTTTTATTTGGAGTAAAGCATGTGCGACCATTTATAAATGAAGTCAAATACAAACACAAAACATCAATTTATGTTCCTTTTGGGGATAGCTGGTATGCGTACTCATTAAGAAGATTTAAAGAAAATCCATTATTGGCAATAACAGTTTTAAAAAACTTATTTAGATTTTAATAGTAAGACACTTGCAAGCACCGCCTGCAAGAATGAATTGATCCATATCTACATCAAATACAATCATCCCTAAATCTTCAAGTATCTTTCTAGTTTCGTTACAACCTGATGGGATTATAACTTGGTTATCTATCACAACGGCATTGCAAGCAAATTTCTTTGCATCTTTTTTGGGAACCTCATGCAGTTCAATTTCTTTGGACATTGCTTCTAAAGAAATTGAACTGAAAGCTTTGGGATAAACAATTGCATGGCCATTTCCCAAAGGACAAAAACAAGTATCCAAATGATAGAAGTAATCATCAACTAAGTGGCAGAAAACTAAGTTGTCTATTTCCAAAACCTTACATATCGTGCCATAAGCCTCTTTGTCAGTTCTTATGCCATAACCCGCAAAAAGAGTTTCCCCTTCAAACAAAGCATCCCCTGCCCCCTCACAGCTAATCTCTGGGTGTACTTCGTAGACTTGATACCCTTCATTTTTAAACCACCTTTTAAAGTGCTCTTTTTCACCTTGTCTCTCTTTATGTCGAAAATTAGAAGGTAAAAAAGTATCCCCCTTTAATATGCCTGCATTTGCTGTAAACACCATGTCGGGAAGAATGGAAGAAGGGCTTAAATGATGTATCTTGGCCTTACATTTAGAAATGACTGCTTTAAGTTTGTCCCATTGGCGATTTGCTTTAGCCAAACTAGGTGGTTTTTCAACATCCATCCATGGGTTTATCTCATAAGAAACCCCATAAAAAGTTGGTTTGCATAGGAGAAATTTTGTCATATTATTTTATCTATTAATTCAGATACTGTTTGCTTTCCCTTGTCGAGTATTTCAATAATATCATTATATTTATTCAGGTCATCATCCTTGATATCAGTTAAAATGCCTAAATTCTTAATCTTTCTTTTAGTATCAGTATCAATATTATTTACATGAAAATTAAGTCTATCCTTTTCCGAATCACCTAAAAAGTCCAATAATCCAAGAATGGTGTCTTTTACCACCTTTTTATCTTCCAGCCACAATTTATTTTCTAACCAAGATTCGAATGATTTCATAAAATATATACGATCCAAACAATAAATAATGTTATGAGATATAAAGACTTTATGGAATGGAAAGACATATTCGGGTTTGAATCTAAGCCAAAAGTTCAACAAAAAGAACCTAAAGCAAAGACTCCAACTCGCAAGTTTGATGTTGAAGGTATGTGTCAATACCTGTCCGAACAGAAACTAGGGGAAAAAGTTCCTTCTTTGAAATTTGTAGATGTCGTGCAATGGGGGGAAGGCGAAGGATCTATAAAAATAAGATTAGGCACAGGAATCAATGTGTTTATTGAACGTTTATCCCATGACCTGCAAGGTTCTCCACATTGGTTAGCAAAAAAAGTATATCAAATAAACAGAGAAGGCTACGGGGGTTTTGAAACTTATGTTGCTAAAGAACTCATGTCAGAAGTGCTAAAAATTAATGAGAAAAAATTAGATGCTCCTAATAACAAATGGGAGAATATGGAAAAACTCATTGTCGATATGGCAAATAGACTAAGGTCGGTAGCAAGATCAATATTTATCTTCGAAGGGGTTCATAAACTAAAAGACAACCATTATGTGATTTGTTTTTCAGTTAGAGGTCATGGAGTAGAAGCACCAGACCACAAAAGGGTGATACAAAATCAAACTGACGTAGTGTTTGAAGAAGATTCTGGGCTACTTAAAATTGTCAATACAAATATTGAAGTAGGAGTAGGATCGGGGAACCAGTGGGAGATCATGCCCGCAGATAGCATCACAAGATTTGCCCCAACTCAAAGCAATGACGAAATAATAGAGACTATAGCAACAGTTTTGAAATATTATTGAGAATCGAAATGAACTTTTTCCAATTAAATGAAATGATGAATGAAGACTCTTGCTGGGTTTGCAAAAACAAACTCAGTCACGGGAAGTTCGTTGTCAACATTTTCAGTTTGCACGACGATGGACTGAAACCTTTGGAGATTGCACAAAAATTAAGCATCAGCAAACAACATGTATATGAAATTCTCAATCAGAATGGCCATCGTCAAAAATCATTGAAAAGAAGCAAAGCAATGAAAGAAATGCATGCTTCCAAAAAAAAAAGTAAATTAGTGGCAAGCTGTTGTGGGAAACCTCTCGGAGATGACATTAAAACATGTTGTCCAGGATGTCCCGGAGGAATGACGCTTATGCCAAAAATTGATTATATAAAAATTAAAATTCGTAACTAAACAAAGACCTGTACTCTTCATCTACAGTCCCCGTAATGCCCCCAGAGTAAAACGGGATGTTAAAGTTGACCTTAGATTCGTCTTTGAAGTATTTCTTCATCAGAGGAGATAACACGGCATAATACGGACTTACTTTCCCCTGTATCAGCCATCGTGTCATTGTGCGATTTTCAATTGCTTCAATGACATCTTCCTTTTTAAGGTCATTTTCAAATATTCTCAATAAGAAGTTTTTTGTTTTCTCTAATTCTCTTATTGTGTGCGAATCTTTATGAGATTTTATGCCCGCCTCTTTAGTGTTTGAAGCTAGTGCTTTTTTATCGTATCTCTTTTTCCAAACCAACCATCTTTTCCATGCTTTTTCTCCAACAATTGCATTTGGAGTTATCATCGCATTGACTTGACCGTCTGTAATTGTCTTTAAAACATCAAGCTGGGCTTTTATATAAAGTTTATACTCATCGTCATCTAAAAGTCCTTTAGTTTCTTTAATGAGCTTATAGCAATAACGAAATAATGCTGATTTCCTTGGATCGCCTTTTTTAACCCGCATATGATTATAGTCAGGAAAAATTTCTTTAGAAAGTTTCATCCATAGAATTCCAATTTTAACTGCTTTAGCCTCAATTGGAGTCATGTTGTGTTCTACAATTGCATCCAAACGCCACATATATCACTCCTTTAACTTACCTTTAACTTATCTATTTCTTTTTCCAACCTTCTAACAAAATTCTCAAGGCATTTCCACCTAAAAACTTTTCAACAACATCGTCACTATAGTCTAAACCCTTTAAATAACAAGTTAATCTGGGCAATTCAGACATATCAACTATTTCATCTGGAGGGTCAGTAAAACCGTCTAAATCTGTTCCAAGAGCAGGTGTTTCTGACCCGCAAACATTTATGATGTGATTTAGCGTCTGTTCTATGTATTTTAAACCCAAACCACTGTCCACAGGGGAAGTCCAATAATTCATAAATATTATTCCTGCCACGCAACCATGATCGGCAAGCCATTTGAATTCCCAATCTTGGATATTATAAGTAACTCTGTTTATTTCAAAACATCCTACATGTGTAGCGATAAGACAATTTTCACAATTATTAGAATCGACTATGTCATATATTTGTTTTCTTGCTGCCAATGTGCAATGGGAAATATCTATTAACATCCCTAGCTCAAGCATTTTTTCTACTACTTTAATTCCAATGGGAGTTAAACCCTTGGTTTCATCCCATTTCCCTAATATTTTTCTCCATTTTAGATGCTTGGCACCATATTCTGGGTATGGGAAAACTGGGTTGGCACATTGATTAGGATAAAAATGTGCCAGAGTTAGATAAGCAACGCCTCTATTAAAGAAATGTTCTAAATTAGATAATATTTCCGTTTCAACTTCGGGAGAATCATTCCAACCATTAGTGCCGGGTATCTTTCCAGCAAGTGAATCTTGCAAACTATGTGCTCCTTCGATGGAATGAACCACACACATATCACCACTGTTAATCCCTTCTTGCAGTTTATCGCTAGAGGTCACAAGTCTTGCTAAACGTGTTTTTTGTAGGTCGTTCTCATCTACTCCTGAAAAATCCTCCCACTTTATTTGGATTGCTTTAGTTTTTTTATTATATTGGTCAATTTGTTTCTTCATCTCATCTAGCATAATGTTTGTGGCATCAAAGTAAGTGGGATCGACTACTTTTTTACGAGCACCAGGGGCTATTTTAAATAACCATTTAATTAAAGATATATCGTCTATCCAACCTTGTTCTAAGACATACGCTGTAGATAAAAGCACATCCATGCCTCCCGCTTCCATCTTTGGGAAAGTGACTCTTCCGCTAAAGGGCCAAAATTTTTCCTTAAAAAATCGTTGAAGGAATTTACCTGTCGTGGAACTTAAATTTCTATGAAATACAGTTGATTTAAGGGCAGGATGAGTATGGAGATCGACAACTGTTGTCTTATGATGTAAGTCGTTCCAGTCAGACATAATAGGCCTCGCATTTTAAAATAAATTATTTGACTAGACATGTTTTAAATTATTTTATAATATTGTCAATGTAACTTTGGAGAACCAAACTAAACTAAGGCTGGACTAATAAAAAACAAAACCCACTGCGTTATCGCTCTAAACAAGGAATACTAACACACAACCAACAGCCGTCCTTACGATGACGGCAGGGAAAGAACTTTGGCCTGTACCCGCTAAATGCCTTTCTTGTTAAAAACTCTAGGTGGCCGGTTATCAACCGGAACCAGACAGGGCTTTCAACTGGCCCTGATCCCTCCGCCGACCGAGAATAAGAGTCCGCTATAGTCTGAGATTAAGCCGAAACGGGTCAACATTAATTTGTTGTGAATTTTGTCTTCTGAAGTAATGAGTACGAAGACTAAAGGCTATAGTTAGAAGTTCTCAATAGGTGCACTGAATTAGTATATTTAAGTTTTTTGATTGTTGATCAATATTATTGAAGGAAAGTTTATGTTGAATAACTTATTGAATGAAAGAATGAAGAGTAATGATCTTTGTTCTTCTTATTCTTGTTATTCAATAGTAAAAGATAATTATCTTATCTTTTCTTCTTCTAACAGTGTTATATCTCTTACTGTTTAAGATATTCTCTTACTGTTTAGTTAATATTGATTAAATGAAATAATCATTTAACCCATGGGGCGTTGTGTGCGCTGAAAAAATAGGATTAAATAGTTGCAAAGTCTTTTGTTCTGATCTACAATCTTGATGTAATACTTGTTTTTATATTTGATGGTCTATGGACATAGAAAAATTATCTAAGATATCTCAAGACAAGGAAGCCTTGTTCTTGTTCTCCCCTAGCTATCTGGATTTCACCAGCAAGGGGGGTGTTGTTTTTTATGTTATTGGGAAATCTGATTATGTTGAAATCAAAGTTGATAAGAAAAATGCATTTACGGTTTTTTCCTACCTGAAGCAGTCCATTTTCAAACCGGAAAAACTTGTTTATTGCTGGGGGATAAAGAGCTTTTTTAGTTATGTTTTAGCTATTTCTGGCAAGGCATTTAGTACGGAAGCAGTCATTCTCGATTTGAAGGTTTTAGAGTCTTTTTTGGATTGTAAAGGCCAAGTTCCCAAAGGCATGGCAGAATGCAAGACAAGAATCCGATTTATGATGGGTAATAAATCGTGGCAAAATCTTCAGGAAGTCTATAAAAAAATACATTTGCCATTAATAAATAAAACACTGCCTGGGATAGAGACTGTTGGCCTTATCAACAAAGAACTTCGCAGAGAAGTTTTTCCCACCTACCAAATTGAAGGCCAATTGAACGGACGATTACTTTGTTCGAAAGTTCTAGAAGACAGTTTCAACCCTCACACCTTGAGCAAGGAAGACAAACTCAATCTTTGCTCACGCCAACCTAATGATCTGTTTTTACATTTTGATTATCGACATATGGAAGTAAGTGTGCTTCAGTGGTTATCTGGAGATGCGGTGCTTGGTGACATGATTAATTCAGGGGAGGATTTGTATAGTTCTATATTTAAAAAGATATTTGGAGTTGAATGCGAAACCAGTAAGCAAAGAAAGCTGTGTAAAAGTTTTTTCTTGCCTGTTGTATATGGTTTGTCCAAGAATGCTTTGTCAAAGAAACTGGGCGTTTCGATAAGCATGGCCGACCACATTTACAATGGTATTTGCCGCCATTTCAAAACTGCAATATCTTGGGTAGAACAACGCCAAACCTGTATAGCGGATGTCTCAATAGATTATTTTGGTCGGAACCGAATTTTTAAAGAGAAAAAATATCGTGCTAGAAACTTTGCCATCCAAGCGCCTGCATCTTTAGTTTGCCTTGATAAACTTATAAAGCTTTATGATTTGTTAGAATCGTCCGATGCGGAAGTTGTCTTTCATGTACATGATGCTTTTGTTATATTGGCACGACCATTAGGCGTCACCAGTCTGTGTAAGGATATTAAAATTCTTTTAGAGGAGAATTGTGAAATGTATGATGGATTAAAATTGACGACTGAATGTCGAGTTGGCAATCGACTTGTAGAGTTAAATAATTTAAAAATTTAGAGAGGAGACATATGAAGTCCATATTTGAAAGTTTTCCTGTTACGGAGACCGAATATAGTGAATTAGATGAGAAATTTGGAAACTTGGCGCATTATGCGGCATGGCAGCTTGTAAAAAAAAACCTAAATAACAACTACACGGATGATGTTGATGATATTTCTCAAGAGTTAAGATTGTCTATGGTACGAGCCGGATCATATTACAAGAGACAAGTTTATATTGAATCTTGTTTAAGGTGCGCAAAAGATTATGTTAAAGACGGGTTTGTTTCTACCGTTGTTGAGGAATTACAGTATTTGTGGGATAATCGTACTCGCCACGGCGCAAACCGTCAAAAGTTTGGCCCTTTCCAAGAAATATTGTTAGACAAAATTGTTAAAGAGGTTGTCCCACTTAATGTAAGGCCTTCTAAAACACAGAAACTTAAGATCGATACTAAGTTTTCAACTTATTGCAAAGCAATTGCTTGGAATACTCAAAAGTCAATGGGCAAGAAAATAACTAAAGAAAAGGCAATTAGATCGGGGCAGGTGAGTTTATCTGAGTTCAGTTATTTGGGTGCCGGGGAGACACTTTAGATGAAATTAAGCGATAGTGACCAAGCTGTGCTTGAATCTTTGATTGACCCTGATGGTCCGGGGGAAGCGAAGTATCGATGGGATGATGATTATCAAAAAAACATTCTTGGAATGCTTTTGGTTGATCGTTACTTTTTAGTACAGAGTGTAGATTTAGTTGATCCATCTTATTTCGTCAATGATGCGCATTCAGTTGTTGCCAAGATTTTATTTTCATATTTTAAAAAATACAAATCGCCGCCTTCTAAATCTGTTTTGATTCAGGAAATAAAAGACAAAGTTTCAGACCGAAACGAAGATGTTGAACTTCGTTATCTGGGGGAATTAGATGCTCTTTATGAATATTATGTTCCTGGTTTAGACGCTAAAGAGTATTTGCTTGATAAGATTGTTAACTTTGCAAAGATGCAAGGTCTTCGCAAAGCCTTTAATGAATCCATTCAGGAGATTAAAAGAAACCCAGAGAAAGAGGAAACATGGACCAAGGTGTATGGAATACTTCGTGATTCCATGAACATTGATCGTGATTTCAATATTGGTTTAGAGTATTTTGAAGACCCTGTTTCTCGTTATGAAAAAATGGGTGAGGAGCAAAAGTCTGTAGAAAGATTTACTTCTGGATTCCCTTCTATTGATAACGAGATTACAGGCGGGGGAATTTGTCGTGGTGAACTTGGATCTTGGATGGGAATTTCAGGATCTGGTAAATCTTTAGCTCTTGTGGCTGGTGCTGTAGAAAACATCAACAAGGGCAAAAAGGTGCTTTATGTGTCTCTAGAAATGGATGAGGATCGGATTGCCCAGAGATTTGATGCCCAATTTACTGGGCAACCTATTCAAGATCTTTATGAAAATCGGGATATTGTTATAGCGAGCCTAGAGAGCCATTTGAAAGATTTTGAGTGGTATGATGAGTCGGCCAACAACAATCTTTTAGTTATTAAGCAATTTCCTGCTGGTGGTGCTGATGTTAATACGTTGCGAGCCTATTTTTCTCAATGTGTTATGAATGGATTTCGACCTGATATGATTATTGTCGATTATGTTGGCGAAATGAAAGACGTAGCTGGGTTGCCTACTCATGAATCTAGGTATCGGCTTGTTCGTGATTTAAGAGGATTTGCGACCGAAGAGAGTATTTGTATTTTAACAGCAATGCAACCGGGTAGGGCGGCAAGGGAAGCGCAGCAAAATGGCGGGTTTATCGATGATGATATGATTGCCGACTCTCAAGCACAAGTTCGCCCTCTTGATTGCCTTTGGTCTTTGAATCAAAGTCATCAAGAAAAGAAACAGGGTGTTGGTCGTGTGTTTGTCGTTAAGCATCGTAATGGGAAAAGTAGATATCATTTTTATGTCGAGTATGACCCGCAGACATTAAAGATGAGTGAGATTGATAGTTCTGTATATCATGCTAAGATGAATGAATACAAAGAAGAAAACATGGACGACGTTAAACTTGACAAAACTCTTGCTGCCACCTTTAATGACGATGGCAGCGTTTCAAATGACGCCCTGAATGGGCTTCCAGATTAAGGATGTTATAATGGCCGAATCAAACTATAAAAAACAAGTGATTAAATTGGGTTCAATGGAAGTTATTATTGATCCTGAAAATATGAAATTTAATGAATCAAATTTAAGCATATACCTAGAACGTGAAGGTTCGTGGTATGACTATTTTGGGCAACGACTTGCTGATGCCGAAGCGTTTTTGGCAAGGCATGATTTAGAGTATGATGTTAAATATGCTGAAAAATTCAAACATTACAAAGAACAGGGTTCAAGCGATAAATTAGCTGAGGCTTATTCAAAAAGCGAACCTGAAGTAGAAGAAGCTAAAAAAAGATCAATTGCTTCTAAACATAAAGTAAGATTGCTTCAACAGCATTTAAGGGCGTGGGATAAAAACCATGATAATGCTCAAAGTCGAGGGCATATGATTCGCAAGGAAATGGACAAGCTTAATATCGACATTTATAAAAGCAAACAGCTTGATGAAGATATTGATAGCAAAGTGAGTGCGATAATTAAGGAAGCAGACGTTTAATCCGATTTGGAAGGAAACAAAAAGGGCAAAGTCAATGAATGACGTAGATTTCGGTTTGTTTGTTAAGAAAGCTGATCTTGAGCTTTATCAAATCCCAAGACCAGGGAATTACTCTGGAAGAGGCAGAAGGCATTCTAATTTAGAAAGGTATATTACAGATAGGGTTGAAGTGTTAAGAGAACTCTATGAGAAGCATGAACCTGAACTTAAGAGGATTTTGACATATAAACACCCAAGTGATGGGAGATGTAATAATTATGGCTTGTTCCCAGTGAATGAGGATGAAATCAATTCCCCCTTTGATTTGCCCAATCTGGAAGAATATATGCCAAATAAAGAAGATTATGTTTGAGTTTGTAACAACTCACTGGTCGTCTGGGGCACATTTATAGTCTCGTTCAATATAGTTTCGTTCAATTGTTTGAAGCCATTGGAGTTGTATGAACTCTATAAACAATGATTCATCCATTTCAAACTCGACCTCACCGTTTTCATCTATAGTGACTGATATATTTTCGTTTTCAGATGCTAGTTTTTGTAACGCCAGTATAAAGTCGGACATTATTCTCTCCTTTTATAGATCAGAGTCAGGAGAAATTTGTCCGCTGGGTAATGGTTTTACGATATTGCTTGGGCGGTTCATTCCTGAACGTGCTTGTGCGGCATTTGCTTGTCCGCTTTTTGACAATTCAACTGTAGTATGCCAAAGTCCGTCATCTCCTTTTTTTGTGCCCTGTTCAGCGCCAGGAGGTATCTGATCTGTGTTTAGATGTTTAGCAAGCATGTCAAAAGCTTTGGCTTGACTGTATTTCATGTTTTTATGGGAGAAGCGGACTGTGATAGTGTTCCCTTTAACCGTGACTCCATCTTCAGCTTGTTGTTCTTGAGATTGAGATTGAGTTTGTGGTTGTTTTGATGGGGCATCTGAATCGCCTTGTGGCATTACTCCAAGTGCTGCGGCTCCTAAGACTCCTGCTAAAGCGGCTCCTTTGCCCCACTTTTTAGCTTTTTCCCACGCACCAGCTTCTAGTAGTGATTCTAGATCTAGCGTTTGTGGATCGTAACCTTGAGATTCCAACCATTGGGAAAATTCTTTAATTTCTTGTTCTTTATGATATTCTAAAAATGTTTTCATGATTTTCCCGTTATTTCTTTATTCCTTTTCTTGACCTTGAGCTTTCTTTTTTTTTGTAAATCTATTGTAGTTGGCTCAGGATAAAATTGTTGAACATCTGGTGTCAGAGGTGTTGGGAAAGGGATGCCTGCGTTATGTGCTTGTCTTCGAGCCGCTTCTTCTGGTGGCATATAACTTCCGCTGCCCGTGTTTATAAGGGCTTGGTCATAGTGTGCACCACCTCCGGTGTCGCCTATGTTTGATCCGGCTTCTAGGTATTGTTTGAAATTTAGTAATTCCACTTTTGCCCTCGTTCAGATTTTCTTTGTGACCGCTGTTTTTTCTTTCCAATTCTTTTTTCAACTGAGCTAGTGGTTGGGGCGGTTGTTCGTCTTTCTACTGGTTCTTTTAATGCTTCTTCAATTGCCCTTTTTAGTTTATTGATGCATGCTTCTTTATTTTGTCCTTGGCTTCTTTGTTCTTGGCAATCGGCACGGAAGTGTCCTTTATTGCTTGTTTTGTTGGCTGATAAAAATCGGCTTAGTGCTTCTTGGTTATCCGCCCAGATAACGCTACTTTTGACGTGCCAAGATAGAACCGCTTTTGAGGCCGTCTTATTTACTTTTTGCCCACCGGGTCCACTGCTTCGCACGAATGAAAAGTTTAATTCGCCCTCAGGCAAATTTATATCTTCAAGTGCGTTTTCGCTAATTAACAGATATTCTTTGAAGTCCATCTTCTTGTCCTTTTAGTTCAGGATGTTTGTCCTGAATTCTTTTTATATTTTGTTTGGCCCAGTTCATGAATTCTCTTTCGGCTCTTTGGGGGCCTACTTCGCTGGTCTGACCAGTTTCTTCTCGTTCCATTTCATGTGTGCATTCGTGAACTATGGTTGATGCTATTTGCAGAACAGCATCTAAATCGGTTTTTGACTCTTTAACTATTCGGCTTATGTTGACGTGAATAGTGTCGCTTTCTTTAATTTGTTTTTCATCTATCTCAGGGAACTGTTGTTTGATAACAGACTTAGGAAGTAAGTCGATGGTCTTTGGATCTATATGTTTTTGATCAAAAATAAATTTAGCATTTGTAGGGAGAACTTTTTTATTTTCACCTGAGTTGTAAAGGCCATAAGCTCCGCTGGCTAAATTTGCAATTGTAGATACATTATTTAATAATTCTGGTTTATATTCACGTACCAATTCTACAGATATATGGGCTTTATCGTATAATCGATCTATTTCAGCCTCATCTACTTCTGTATCTTGTTTGCCAAACCAGTTTTTAAATTCCATGATAATCCTTAATTTACATTTAAATTATTTATGGTTGTCATTACAATATATAGTGTAGATTTAGGTCGCATTACGTGCCTAAGTAATATCTCGTGCCGTGCGGCGGATCTTTTTTAGAGAATTGGTGATGCTTGATGAACAAGGATTCCCTGAGCCAACTCTCAAGAATGGCATATTAGAGTTGAAATGGACATATAAACCTGTTAAGGTTGTCCTGAAATTAAGAAACATCTATTAAACGATTGATTGGTTAACCTCAATAATCGTTTATTGGGTTTATAATAGAGGCTGTGTTGGAGAAATCCGGCGCAGCCTCACTTTTATAATGGTATGGACAAAGTGGATTTAAATAAGTTAGAAGAGAATGTCAATTCTGATCTCAAGAAACAGTTGATTAGTTCTAGAGTGTTGATGAATAGTTTTCGATTTATCGATGAGTCCTCTAGAAAAACCCCAGCGTATAGCGATCCTTTATTTGTTCCGTTTTATTATTATTTAGGGAAATATATTAAGCCAAAGACAGTCGTAGAGATGGGGTTTAGGTTAGGGTTGTTTAGTGGGTCATTTTTTAAATCTTGTTCTACCGTTGATTATTTTTTTGCTTTTCAAAATAAACCTGAGACATTTTATTCGCCTCGTTTGGCTAGAGCTAATGTAAAACAGAGTTATAAGGGTTTGATTGATTTTTATGTAGGAACAGTGTTGGACAATGTTTTTGTTGATAAACTTTCTTGTAAAAGTTGGGATTTAGTTATAATCAATGAGGAAGAAAACTATGATACTCACAGAACTTATCTTGATTATATTTGGCCAAACATTTCTCATGAGGGTTTAGTAGTTGTGGATTATGTAAACTCGCATAAGCCAGCAAGAGACGCTTTGGTGGATTTTTGCAAAGGCAATAATAGAGATCCTATTTTTTTTAAAACACGCTATGGTGTTGGGATGGTTAAGAAGTAAATTATGGGTTACGAAGTAAAATATCATTATCACGATAAAACTGAGTCAGGCTATGACACTGATGATGTCAAGATTTTTACAAAACGAGTTGGAAAATCTTTTGAGGATACATCTTTGGGTGCTGTTGCCTCGGCCATTATAAGACAACTGGCCAGAAGGGATATTTGGGTCGTTAATGTTGAAATTGTAGAATTTGTTAAAAAGGAAATTAGTTTTAGAGAGTCTAAAGGCGGCATTGTCATAAAGAATAAAAAATTTAATTTTGATTCTATTTCTCAATCCATTGTTGAAGATGAGGATGTTGAGGATGTTGACGATGTTGAGGATGTTGACGATGTTGACGAAGGCACAGTTGATACACCGGCAGTTCCTTTGCCGGTAAAGCCCCCAGTAGTAGAGAGTTTGGGCCGTCCATTGAGGAAGGAGTCTTTTAATCCTGAAATTCCTGGTTTAGCACAGGAGTGTCAGCGACGTGGTTATGCCTTTACTCTTGGGAAACTTTATGATATTTATAAAGAAACCCCAGATTTTAGAGGCTTAATGCACGGAATGGTTTATACGGTATTAGATGATAATGGGAAGAAGAGAGAGATGAATGACAAGCATTTCGCATCTGATGCGGTCTTAAAAGGTTTTGAAAATCCTGCCACACCAAGGTCTGCTGGTGGCACGGGGCTTAATTGGCAGGGCACAGTTTCTTCAGATATGCCTGATTTAAGGGGTTAACTTAATGGTAAAAAAACAGAAAAATAAAAAGCAAATTGCAAAAGATATAAAAAGAAAAGAAAAAGCAAAAAAACGTGTTCTTTCACGTCGGAAGGTAATTCGGGCAGACGCTAAAGAGAAAAAAGAAATCGAGTACATTGAATGGAAATATCGTGAAAGGCAAACTCCTTTAAGGAAAGCACACGTAGAGTCGGAGAATGTTTTGGAAGGTTCAAATGGAGTAGATAAAATGGTAGAAAATGCAAATTCTTCGGCGGAGACTGCTGAAGAAAGAGATGAAAAAATCGTAGATAAATTAAAACATAATTTAGAAGTCCTCAATGCTCTTCAAGATCAGTATTTTGCTGAAGAATCTGGTCGTGAAGAACTTAATCAGGAATTTTTAGATGCGGGGGTGGTAACTGCGGCTGAAAAGATGGAGTATCTTAAGGAGAAATGTAAAAAAGAATATGACGAGAAATCTTTAACAGATCCAACTAATTATCCTCCAATGCTGAGTGACAATATAAAGCCGGTAAAGGCAAAGATGGAAGCGGGTGCGGATGGTATCGGCAGAGTTGTGGATGTTACATATGAAAAGATTGATAACGAAAAGTCTACAAAAAAAGAACTTAAAGGAGGTGACTAAAAACCTAGTTCTTTGAACTTGACTTGAAAGAAAACTATAATTAAACTGAATGACAAGAACGAAAACAATTTCTTAACTTTTTAAAAACGAGGTAACAAACGTGAGTAACTATGAAAAACTAAATATTGGTGACATTAATCAGGAATCGAGTCGGCTATCCGACTCAGGGCAAAATAGTAATAATTTTTTAAACAATTTTGTTCGCATGCCTGAAGGAAATGGCGCTGTCACCTTGAGATTTCTACCGCCTTCTAAGGGGTCTAGTTTTTATTGTGCGACTAGAACACATAGAATGAATGGTCGTAACGTACATTGTCCGAGAGAACTTGAAGGCGCCAGATGGCTCGGCCAGTGTTCGGTTTGTGAATATTATAATTGGTTGTGGAGAGAGTCGGAGAAGGATGGCGTTAGTGCTGATGAAGCAGACGCTTTTCAAACTAAGGCTCGTTCTATTAAGCCGATTGAGAGATATTACTATAACGTCATAGTACGTTCTCAAATTGGTGCTAATGGAGAAACTGAGGAAAATGTTGGTCCTAAGATTTTTTCATGTGGCAAGACTGTTCACAAAATGATCATTCGTGCTATTGTGGGTGATGAGGAACTTGGCGAGTCTCCGTTGGGTGACATTAGTGACTTGGTGGAAGGTCGTGATTTTAAATTAATTAAGAGAATGAGAAAATCAGGATCTCAATCTTATCCTAATTATAACGAATCCAAGTTCCTTGAACCTTCCCCTCTTGGCACTAAAGATAGTGCGAAAGAATGGCTTTCGGGACTTCATGACCTTTCTTCTCTTCGAAGCTTAAAGACAGAAGAGGAGCTTAAGCATGAACTTAAGATGTTCCTTGGAGTGGCACAGGAGAACGCTTCTGGCGGGTTTGATCCTTCGGAATTTAAACTTGAAGGCGCACCGGCTGTTACTCTTCCCGTGCCTGATTCAATGAAGTCTCAAGAGGTCGCAGGTGCGGCGAGTGGTGAGACCGCACCTTTTGATGTAGAAGAGTCTACCACACCAGAAGAGTCTGCCCCGCCAGCAGAAAAGGTAGAAGCGTCATCTGATGACGGGGATGATGAGGTTTTGGCTGATGACGACTTTCTTAAAGAGTTAAGAAATTTAGGGTAAAAACAAGTTTTTTGACAATCTTGAAAACGCCTGAGTGGTTCTGCTGCTCAGGCGTTTTTATATTGTTTTTATTTTTGGATTAAGATATAATTTGAATGTCTTATTGGTAGGGGAATGAATTACAATGGATAAAGATTATCTTATTTTATCAAGGCAAAATGGACTTTGTCTTGTTGAAAAATTTTGTTGTATATGTCAGCATGATAAAACATATTGGATGTTCATAGATGACGTGGGATTTAATCCAATCAAACCTTGCCCTGATTGCAGTCGTTATATTTCTATCATTGATACTTTAGGCGAGATAATAAATGGCGAAGAAGAATAAAAAAACAACGGCATCCGACGACCCAGTAGCCGATCTGTTCTCGGATCTTGCTGCCGATACGGGGGGCAGCGTCTTAGACGATATAGATAGTATTAAATATTTTGTGGATACTGGGAATCTGGCAGTTAACTTTGTTTGCAGCGGCAGATATATAAATGGCGGAGTTCCGGGCGGTAGACTTACAGAGATATATGGTCCGGCCTCATCAGGCAAATCTCTTATTGCTACTAATGTTATTCGTGGCTGCCAGAAGCTTGGTGGGTTCCCAATATATTTAGATTGTGAAAATACTATAAACAAAGATTTTGTTCAATCGGCTAGTCATGTCGATGTATCTAAAGTTATTAGATACACCCCCCAGACATTGGAGGAGGTGTTTACGAAGGTACACACGGTAATCAAGAAGGTTAGATCGGTTAAAGGCATAGAGGTTCCCATAGTAATTGTATATGACTCTATTAGTGTGTCGCCTAGTGCTAGAGAATACAGAGAGGTTGACCTTCCTGAAGGCTACACAGATGCTGATTGGAAGAGGATTGTTGGTGGCAAGGAACAACCTGGCGAGCGTGCCAAGATTTGCAGTCGGGAGTTTAGAAAGTTGACTCCTATATTGGAAGAACAGAATGCAACTATGGTTGTGATTAATCAGACTCGTGAAAAAATAGGCGTTATGTTTGGTAGCCCTGAAACGACAGGAGGAGGGGGCAATGCGTTGCCTTTTTATGCTTCATGTCGTATTAGAACACAAACTCAAAAGAAAATTGAGAATTCCAAGATCGGGTCTATTGTTGGAATTAATATGAAAATTAAAAATGTGAAAAATAAAACTTTTCGGCCTTTCATGGAAACCGAAAATGTTCAACTTTATTTTGATCGTGGTATAAATCCGCTTTCTGGCCTTTTAAATACTTTGATTATGTCTGAGAGAATTGATGTAAGTGGAAAAGGAAGTTTTACTGTTAAAGAACCTTGGGCCGCTGGCGAGGAGATCAAGTTTAGAAGCAGTATGGCTCGCAATGATGTGCCGGAAGATGTTTTATATCGGTGTCCTTCCTTGATTGATGCGGAGTCTAAAGAACAGGTGAAAGATTACTTGTCGGAGTATCAGTTGGCCATTCACAGAGAAGATGCTAAAGATTTAGAAGAAATAGAATTAAAAAGCGAAGAGGATCTCTAATGTCGGAAGATACATCGGTAAGAAACAGTTGCACGTTGAGTTCGACTAGATACACAGAGTATGAATGGAAGGTTATTCGCTCTAGTGTTTTGGATTTAGAAGAGGAATTAAATAATCTTTCTCTTAATGGTCGGTGGGAAGTTTTTAGCGTAGCTCCAGATGGTCCTGCCTGGTTTGTTATTGTCGCTCGTAGATAAAATGCTTTTTAAATAATATTATATTCTGATTTATCTTTGTTTATTTTATATCCTTCCGCTTCTAATTCTTTCCGTATTTTTCTTATGTGGTTGCATAAGCAGGAATCAGTCAGTTCGTATCCTGAAAATCTTCTTTTAAGTTTTTTTAATGATACAATTTTACTTGCTAAAAATTCTTTCTTTATATATTCATCTAATCTTTCTGAAGTTTTTATAATGTTATTGCGAGGTTTTTTAATTTGAGATATTTTTGTTTCAATTAATTCATAAGTTATTTCTTCATTTAAATGATTCGGATTACAGAAAGCAGCGGCAAGTTCGCTTAGTTCTAGGAGTGTTGCTTTTTTTATTTTTACGACAGACACTTCGAGACTAAATTTTTTAGAAAATTCCAAAAGCAAAGAATAATTGCTTTTCTCAGTTAGGAATTCTCTTTTGTCTTTAGTTTTCAGCAAAAGGCATTGTCTATTTTTAATTTTTTTCATATCACCATTTTATTACATTGTAGTTTTAAATCAAGCTTGATTTAAATTTGTAGGTTTTTAAAATAAATTTATGGATATGAGTGATGATTATTTGGGATTCGATTACAGCAGACGTTTTGGTGTTGAGATTGAATTGAATTCGCTGGACGGACGCAGCAGACCGCTGACAAGGGAGAACCCTGTTGGTTCTGATTATGTCGCTAATTTAATTTCTAGATCTTTAAGCAAAACTGTAGAAATAGCCAAGTGGCATCATACTCATAATAACGAATTCTGGATTGTCAAACCTGATTCGAGTTGTGGCATAGAGGTCTGTTCTCCCGTGTCTAAGGGGTGGAAAGGTCTTAAAGACATATGCCGTGTTGTTGAAGGGTTTTCTAATGATGAGTCAATTGCGGCGGATGAGAGGTGCTCTTTACACGTTCATGTTGAAGTGGCGGACCTGTCAGAGAGCGAGTTGGCCTCGGTTTTGTATTATTGGATCAAATGCGAGCCGGTTTTTTTTGACTCGGTTCCTCACGAGAGAAAGAGCAATCGTTATTGTCAGTTTATAGGTTTGACTGATCTAATTGGACATGATGCGGAAATGTCCCCATCTCTTCTTATTTCTAGGTTAGGAAATGTAAAATATTATTCTTTAAACACCTATCACCTCAAGAAGGGGAAGCGGGAAACTATAGAGTTTAGGATTATAGGAAATTCGGGGTGTCTTGACCCATTTTTGGTTAAAAACTGGGTTAGGCTTATTGTCCATTTTATCAATGTCACCAGCAAAATGGGAATCCCCGGACATTATGCAGAGGGAGATCCATGGTCGTCTTTTTTATGGCTAGATGCAAAAGACGTTTTTAGATTATTGGGATTTTGGGATAGCAACAAGACTCTATCAGAAGGGGTCAAGCAAACTAGGGATTGGTTTTTAGCAAGATTAAAGAAGAATGGTTCTCTATTAGATTGTGATGGGTTTTGGAGTACGCATTCTAGATTTGTTTCTAATTCTCAAGTTTCTGAGATGTTTTTAATACTAGGATTAGGTGAGATTAATAAATTATTATACCCAGTAGGGGGAGATCTTATTTATTCTAAGAAATTTATTTAGCATCTTTTTTTTCATATATAATATGGAGGCATAATGAGAGATAGAAATTTTGATAAAGAAATTATTAACTTAAAACGATTAGGCGAAAGGTTGATAGTTCATAATTACCCTTTAGGAAGTCGTTCTGAAGAAGATGTCTTAAGCCCATTGAAAACATCATCTTTTTGTGTCGATGGATACGATGTTGATATTCACTATAGCAAGGCTGATTATGAAAGTCATTATTTAGAAAGCATTCAAATAATGGGAAGAAACGTTCCGTTTCTTCCGTTCGTTCTTATTTGCAAAATAGCCAGAAGGGTTTTAGGCGACGAAGCTTTATCGTTTATAGAATTTTTTTCGGACTCAAATAAAGTTTATTGTTGGACACGATCAATTGATAAAGTCGGTAATTTATTATACCCACCAGAGGATAAGGAGTGTTCTTACGAAGGTTTTAATTATGCCTGTATCAAACCTAGTGAGGTTAATTTTTATTAAAGGCTATATAATTCCAAATCCAGTTATTATAGGTTTTGGAGGCATATAGTCATGGCAAGTTCAAAAGCACAGAGTGCTAAAATTCAAAGATTACTTATTTCTCAACTTGAAGAACATGGTTCTATAGAGTTGCTTTTGCCTAATCGGGTTGTTCTAGAGATTGGAATTACGCAAGAAGGAAAAAGCGGGACAGTTAAAGCTGATGAATACTGTTGGATCACAGCCTGCCAAAATGAGAGAGAGATCAGTTTGGATTCTTATAATCTGGGCTTGAGGTTCTTAGACTATAATAGTATGCTTCTTGAATCAGATATAATTAATGAAGATGGTGAAAACATTCGTTTGGTAAATGTTGTTTAATTGTTAATAAAGTAAAGGTTGCCTATGGTTTTAATATGACTGAGATCGCCAGAGGCCAATAATTTTAGTTCGCTGGTTCCTATTGCGATTTTGTTTTCTTCTTTTGGAACCTTAAATTCTACCCATATTAAGAATCCGTTGTGTGTTAATTCAAACCTGGAGAGGCTAATTTGTATTCCTATTTTTGGAATTGTTGATTGTTCCACTACAGCTAGTTCTGTGTCACGAACTATTTCTAGGATTTGGGCCATAAGTTTGCTGTAGTTTATGAAGCTGGTCCAATTTGCGATCAGCAATTCTTCAAGTTTTTTGGAGTTTATCATTTAAGTCATTAGTTACGAACGAGGTGAAATCATGACAAGTTCAAATAGTGTATTAAAAGAGTATGTGTCATCTTTATCCTATAAGGAACTGCTTTTTTTAAAAACTAGATTTTCTCAAAGAGTAGGAGGGGATCTTGGAGAAGCTGTTAATTTCGTTTCTAAGAATGAAGAAATGGATAAATGGCTTTCGGTGGCGGAAGGTGCTGAAGATTTTTATCAAATGTTAGAGGTTTTATCTATTGAAGTTGGCATAGGATTGAATAGGCTTAAAAGGCCTCAATCTTCTAGAAGATCCTAATTTGTTATTGTTATTAAAAGCGGTCGTCCCATTTTGTTTTCAAATGAGGGCGTATAATGAGGGTGTATTATGCCAGCGATTATTAAACTTGGAGACCAAAATGAGTTAATTCCAGCTAGCAGTTTCCCTGATTATGCTAATTTTTCTTTTGATGAATTTAATCCTGTTCAATCAAGAGCTTATGAGATTTATAATAGGGATTGTAACGCCATAATAGCCTCTTCAACGTCTTCTGGCAAAACGGCGATAGCGGAGATGTTTCTTAGCAACGAAGTGCGTGAGAGAGGCGGCAAGGGCCTTTATTTGAGTCCTTTGAAGGCATTGGCACAAGAAAAGATTGATGATTGGTCGTCTGATGATCACCATTTTAAAGATTTGAAGATTTCTATTTGCACAGGTGATTATCGCATAACTGAAGATCGCAAAAAAGAGTTGGCTGCGGCAAATTTAATCTTGATGACAAGCGAAATGCTTAGTCATAGATGTCGCAACCATAAATCAGAGGGAAATAGATTTCTTTCTGAAGTTGGGACTTTGGTTGTTGATGAATTTCATCTTATAGGAGTCGATGGCAGAGGGGATCACTTAGAAGCAGCATTGATGAAATTTACAGAAGTCAATCCAAACATTAGACTTGTGTTTTTATCTGCTACGATGCCAAATGTGGATCAAATTGGGGAATGGGTAAGTTACGAATTAACAAAAAAAGAAACATATTTAATTGAATCTTCCTATCGGCCTTGTCCTTTAACTATCCATTATGAGAAATGCTATGATGGTGATAAAAAATATGAGGACAGAGAGCTTCAGAAGGTCGCTCATGCCCTACAGATCGTAGAAGACTACCCAGATGACAAGTTCCTTGTGTTTTCTCATACCAAGCGAACTGGGCGACATATGAAGACGGCTCTTGAGCGTGCAGGGATTAATTGTGGGTATCATAATGCGGATTTGACAAAAGCTAAAAGACTCAAATTAGAGAGGGACTTTAAGGAAGATCCAGACCTTAGAGTTTTGGTTGCCACATCAACAGTAGCGTGGGGATTAAACTTACCGGCTCGTCGTGTTGTAATCTTGGGGGTTCATCGTGGTTTGAGCCAAGTAGAAAATTATGACATTCAACAAATGTCAGGTCGTGCTGGTCGCCCAAAATATGATCCGTCAGGGGATGTTTATATTTTAATTCCTGAGAGTCAGGCGGATCATTATGTAAAGAAATTAAATAGGAAACAAAATATTGAATCACAAATGCTTGACACTTTAGGTGGTCATCATAAAATAATGGCGTTTCATGTAGTAAGTGAAATCCATCATGGAAATATAAGAAATAAAGATGATTTTCGTGACTGGTACGCCAGAAGTCTGGCTGCATTTCAGTCGATGCAATTAGATGATGATGTTATTGATCAATTGGTTGATTTGTTGTTAAAAAAAGGAATTATTAGAGAGTATGAAGGAGAATATAAGGTCAATGCGGTAGGAAAGATATCCAGCATGTTTTATTTTGATCCTTTTGACGTTGCTGATCTTAGAAGGAATTTTTCTAGTATATTTGAAAATAATAGACAGGATAATGATTATGCAATTTCAATGGCTCTTGCTAGTGTGGAATCTTGTAGGCTTGGCATAGTTAGTAAAAATGAAGAAGAAGAAATGGTTTCTTTTTCTGCTCGTATAAGGAAAATGTTTGGGAACATTAAAAAGCCTGTCATAAAAGCAGCTTATGCATATCACCTTTTGCTTAAAGGCTTGCCCAGTCAGACCTTTAACCCATATATGAGAGGGCTTCAAATGGATTTTCCTCGTCTGGCAACGGTTTTAAAGTCGATTGATTCCATGAGTGCAAAATGGGATCAAAAAGAGTGGTTGGGGGATCTTCAAACCAGAGTTGTTTATGGGGTAGACGATTATTTGGTTGGCTTGTGCAATCTACCTCATATTGGAAAAGTTAGAGCAAATAAACTTTGGAATTCCAACATAAGATCTTATAGAGATATTGTTAATAAATCTTCTCTCGTAAGCAAAATTCTTAGATTAGATGATGATAAGACCGAAGATGTTATTCGAAAGGCGAAGTCTCTATATAAGTAATAATACTTCACATATAGATAGAGACTTCATATGCCGATTAAGGATTGTTTTAGTTGTTGTGAGTGTGATTGTTGTTCCATCGAATGCGAGGGAGTGTGCACATGGGTTTATCGATGCGAGGAATGTCAGTGCAACGGTAGTTGCGAATGGGTTTGGACACCATGCGGCGAGCCAATCCCAGAGTCAATCGGACTACTAAGTGAGTGTGAAGATGGCACATGGACACAAAACAGTACGTGCTCTCAGTGCCCTGGATGCTCATGTACACCGTTCGACTCATATACATGGGGCACACCTGGCGTTGATGTGCCAGATGCTGCGACCATTCCCCAGACGTATACCGGAACACCCGGATCAGCCGGTGGTTGTGGTGGTGGATATTACGTAGGCGTGCACGCAACGTCCCACTCTGATCCATACGTTCCCGGTGGGGAAGAAGATTGCTATTGGGAGCTTACATCTGATTGTGGGGAAAGTAATAATTCCGGTTGCCAATGTGCCAGCAGAACATGCGAATGGACGTGGGAAGTTTCTGAGGAAGAGTGCCATCAATGCTCATGTACTGTTGCCGAAGAGGTATGGGGCACACCTGGCGTTGATCCTGCACCCATCATCAACAATGAAATCAATGTTCAGACGTTTACCGGAACATGTGGTGGTGGCGGGGAATGTCAGTGCGACGGTAGTTGCGAATGGGTTTGGACACCATGCTACGGGCGGCCTAATTGTACCTATGGCACATGGGCACTCGACAGTACGTGCTATCCAATCATTACTCCTGCAACTTGGACTCAGACAAGTGATTGTGGTTGTGATAATTGTGATTGCCCCGAACCGTCAGGTCAGGGTTCTCCTATTCCTGGCGGACCTGTCGTGACGATGACAACTCATTGCTCTGGCACAGGTACATCGGGGGGTGCGGGGCCAACGGTTGATTGCGATTGTGATATTCCGATTGCAGTTCTCGGTTCGTGCGGCACCGGAACATGTGAATATACACACACGACCGACCCCGACACGGCGGTAGTGACTTATATCTTAGACAGCGACGACTGTGAACCTGGATGTGGTTGTCCAGATGCTGCCGACGTTTACGACACTAGCGCCCCCTGTCAGGATTCCAATGCTACTGGTTATGAAGATGGAGAAACAGCGACAACTCCTTGCTATGGTGGCGACTGCGACACATCTAATGCTTCTTGTTGTGGAAGCGGCGATTGCATGTATACCTGGAGTGGCGGTGCGTGGAATGTTGATACGGACACTTGCAGTGCAGCGTGCGAAGATCCAGATGTGCTATGTGAATGCCACGAGCCAACTTACCCTGGCGGAGTGGATAACGAAGCAGGCAACGGGACTTGTATGCCTGTCGCTACTACTGCGGCGTTATCTAATAGGACTTTTGGGCTTGTCAATAAGATTCCCCAGATTAGGAATAGTCGTGAGGGAATCAGGGATTCCTCAGTGGTTAAGGTCACCAGAAAAGGAGTTTCTAAAGTTTATTTGAATGTAAAAGCTATTAAAAGAAAAAGGCAAGCGATGGCCCGAAATGTAGCCGGTAGAAGACAGAGGATGAGATGAGTCGAAATATTAGGTGGGCTTATTTTGTTCTTTCTTTAATTTCTGGGATTGTCATTTATAATGAAATTTCAAAACCTGTTTACCCTGATAAATGTTTTATAAGTAAATTTCCCCTAATAAAACAATTGGATCAAATAAGTTGTGGTCCGGTTGCTGCTACTATGTTATTGAATTTTTATGGGGAAGAAGTAAAAGTATCTAAAGTTAAAAGCAAGACTAAAACTAAATGGTTTAGTTATAAAGGGGAAGAAGTTGGAATGACCTCGCCAGACTATATTGCTTCCGCTTTAAGTTATTATGGGGTTTATTCTGTTGTTAGAAAGAGTGATTTGGATCATGTTAAATCATATGTGTCGGAGAATCGTCCCCCTATATGTCTGATAAGGAGTTCCAATACTACGTGGCACTATGTTATTGTTGTGGGGTACAACGATGACGATGGTACCATTTCTTTAGCGGACCCAGCAGGCGGGTACATAATAATGATGTCTCAATATGATTTTGTTGAAGCTTGGAGCTTTAATCGTGATATGTTTGGAAGAAAGATACATCCCCCAGATTTTATTGGATGTTTGTTGAGACTGGCAGATGTCAGCAATTATACTTTAATTGTTCCAATGCATGCAAATGCTGCTGGATGAAAAGTCCTCTGAATAAATGCTCCAATTTTTAAATTTGTTTTTCATAAGCATGATGGTTGTTTTCATTAATGGGCTTACTTTCTGATTGTCTTTTATTTCCATCCAACTTTGCCATGAATGATAATCTTCTGTTGCTTTTTTTTCATTAAAATTTATCACGGGGACGTGGATACAGTGTATTTTTCCCCATGACCCTAATATGACCCCTAATTTGATTGCTGGCATGCACGATTCGTGCTTATTTTTTTTGTTATCAATAGTATATGATTTTGCTCGTTGTAGCCCTAATGTCTCCAAGAGGTCTATTGCATCTTCTAGTTCGCAATTTTTAATTTCTTTTGTGGGCAGTTCCATGTCCTTATTCATAAAGATTGAGTTTGGACTATTCACAGACTTTGGAAATAAAATAATGTATTCGGACATTCTTAAAATCTATATAAAATATTTTTATTATTAATAGATAATTAAAACAAAGGAGGTTTTATGTGTGATTGTAGTTGTGAGCATTGTGTGGAAGATTGTTGTTTGAATAACGAACACCCATGTTGTGATGAGTGCACTTGTTGCGAATAGAATAATTCATTTTTATTTTTATGCAACCCCATTTAAATCGGGGTTTCAATAAAAATTGGAGTATGTGTTCCCATATAAGCGGACACAACATTAAACTCCATCCATTCTATAGCCTCTTCATGTGACATGCTTTGGTTCATTAGTGTTTGGATGCATTTGTCGTAACTATAAGTCACGACTGGCGAGCTTCCTGCTCCTGCTTTTCTGCAAATGCCTATAATGGCATCATCAAATCCGTCTGCAAATAAGGCTTCTGGATTTTCTTCTTCCATTATTTCTTCCATTATATCTTTTATTTCATTCATTTTTTTCTTCTCCGAAAAATCCTTTGGGGTATTCCATTTTTACAACTCCATTATTATTTGTTTTTTCTCCTGTTTCAGCATCTTCCGTCCACCATCTTACTTGTTGAATTTCGATTCCTAATTCCTCCATGTGACACTTATCTTCGGGAGAGACAGGCATATTATATCGCTCTCCTTCGTGCAAAACGGTTATTTTGCATCTTTGTTCGGAGGATTCGTATAATCTACAATTACCGCAAATTTTCTTAATTTTATTCATCTTGAATAATGATAGTATATTTAATATCCTTTATCAATGGTTTAATTTTATAGGTAGCAATGACATTAATATCCTTTATGGTTTTTGATTTCATAGGGAGCAATGAGTTATGGTAAATATTGTAGGGTTTGCAGGCCAGATGCAGAATGGAAAGGATACAGCGGCAGATTATCTGTTTGAAAAAATTAAATTTAAATGGGCGGATGTAGAGCGAGCGTCTTTTGCTGACAATGTTAAACGAATATTTTGTGAGACTTTTAATGTAGATCGCTCTTTTGTGGAAGAGTGGAAAACAAAGTCAGAAATTCCTGAAGGTTTTGATTTGCCGGTGAGACAGGGCTTGCAGCAGATCGGTGATGGGTTTAGAAAAATTCAGGGCAAAATTTGGATAGAACTTGCTTTTAGAGATAGGGTAAGATCTGCAATATTTTCTGATGTAAGATATATTAATGAGCTTAAAAAGATTAAAAAAGTTGGGGGAACAACGGTGTTGGTGTGGAGGCCAGGTCACGAGAATGAGGACCCTAATGGTTCTGAAGCTCAAATAAGGCCATTGGTAGATTGGTTTGCATTACACCCGTGTTCGACCCCTGCCCCCTTTCTGTCGCCAGAGGGTGCTGAGTATGTTGACCATTTTTTAGTAAATGATGGATCGATAGAGGATTTGTATAGCAAAGTGGACGATATTGTTTTGAGTTTATAATGAAAATCGCTGCAATAATACAAGCACATAATGACGATGATGTCGTCTTGGATACTATAGACTCTGTCAAGAGGTGGATGACCACGGATATTTTGACGGTGATGGATGGTGTATCTTGGGATGATCTTGATAAAGATAAATTTTCTTCATCTCATCTTGTTAGGGGGCTTAATCATGGTCTTCCTAATAATCCTTATCGTAATGTTTTTTTTGGTTTGAAACAGGTATATGATAAATGGCCTGATAAGGATTGGTATTGTTATTTAGAATATGATTGCTTAGTCACTTCTAATTCTTTTGAATCAGATTTGAAAAAAGCTGAAAAATCGAATTATTGGGTGCTGGGCACAGATCTTAGGATGAAGAAGTGCAAGTTCCCTTTTGTAGAAAAAATAATTGATAAGAAATTTAATGAAACTTTTTATATTCTTGGATGTTTTTATTTTTTACACAGAGACTATCTTTCTGCTCTTAATGATTTGAATTTTTTTGATAAATTTTTAAGTTTGACGAACCATTTTTCTAATGGGTTTTTCCCTATGGGTGCAGGAGGAGGACTATCTGGGAAGCTTGGTCAATTCCCACGACCGCACCCGCATGATGCTCAGAACATGGCAGGTGTCTTTGATCTTTCAGAAGAATTGATACCGACTTTGGCTTATTATTTAGGGGGCAAAATTGGTTCTTTATCTTTTTGGGGGGATGGATCTACTCATCCCCACAATTCTGTTGCGGGGGTCAATGGAATGCCAACAACCAGTCAGACGGCAACTCATAATTCTTTGGGATGGTATGGGAATTATAGAAAATACCCAGTTAGGTGGAAACCAGACTTAAATGAGAATGAGAATTTTATTGAGTCTGCAATAATGCATCCTTTGAAAACCTATGATCATCCGATACGCCAGTATCATAGACATATGCGAGATTCTGCCTTAGTTGCAGCATGTTCGGAATATGTGGATGCAAAAATTTATCCTTCTTTAATAGACATTAATTGGTTCCATCAAAATGGTGTTTTTAATGTAAACGTAAAAGATGAAATCGGACGATTGTGGAACATCACATCGGATGATGGGAAGGGGGTGACTGGGATTTCAATGTCTGGTCCGTTTGATTTTTCTTTTTAATTTTCCGATTCCCACTTCTGTCATTACAACAAATTCCCATCCACGATGTTTGCAATAATCATTGCATGCGGTCCATTTGGAATGATTAACATCCAGCATTGTCTGGGATGCGGGTTTAATTTCCCATATTTCTATTCGGCCATCGGAAAATTTAACAGATAAATCAGGAGTATACTTTCTTTGTTTTCCTTTATGAACGTATGGAACTTTGAATGGCTCAACATCATATGCTAGAACTTCTGAGATTAATTCTAGACATCCATACACGTCGCACTCATATCCAGACCTATAGTGCATTTCTTTTCCTCCCATTTTTTTTGAAGTAAAGAAACCTTCTCTGAACACTGGTTTTCTGGTTTTGGGCTTTGCTCCTTTTTTCTTATGGTCTTTCCATATCATTGCTTTCATTTGGCCTTTTTTGGGCATAGTTTCGTGAGGATGTTTTGCTTTGAAATGCATTCTTATATCTCTCACTGGGGCTTTACATCGTTCAAGAGAGCAAATTACATACTCTCTTCCTTCCTCGTGCGATTCTAGTATGTGAGTTTTGAATAAATCAAAATCTTGGAACATTATTCCACATACAAAGCACTGGTATTTTCTTTTGTCTTTGTTGGAATTATCGAAGGGGAGGGTCATTCGCTGAGTTTTTCTTTTATTTCTTTAATGTCAATTATTTTCATTTTATCAACATCTTCTTCCGAAAATGTCTTTTCTAGTTTTGACGTAGAGTCGTCTTCCGCATGTCTGTCAATTAGTCTTTTTATGTTAATTGCTGAAAACGTAGGTTTTTCGTCAAGGCTTAATGGAGGGCCTTTATCTGATTTATCTTTCATTCTTGCAAACATGACACGATTTTCTTCTGTTCCGCCATAGATATTTTTGCCTTTTTTGAAAAAGAATATTAAGTCTTGGCTCTTTACAAGTTCGTCTATTTTGCTTTCTTTTAGACATATATCCATAAAATTTCTAAAACTATAAAAACGTGTAGACTTCATTATGATTTTCCTTTATTAAGATCTGTATAATATATATTTAGAGCGAGGTAAAAAATGCAATTTAAAGAATGGTTTACAGAAGATGCTGATTTTGTCACATCACTTAGTGATGAGCTTAATATTCGTCCTAAAGATTTAAAAAATATTATTGTTGCTAATTTCACGTTGAATGGTAAGAGTTATAATTTGGCTTCCATTGATGTTGAATTAGTTAAGAATGGCGCATTGATTAAGATAAATAGTGATAAGCATCCTCATTTGGCACAGAAAATAGTGAAAAATGGCAAGCGAACTAGCCAGCCAGATAAAGATACGCACTTTGTTGACAAAGACACCCTCACGAAAATTCTTATGCAAGGGTATGAGCAAGCAGGCGAAGCGCCAGTTTGAAATGAAATCATTTTCGAATTGGCTGGTAGGAAAAGAAAACATAGGCCCTGATAGGCATTGGAGTATTTGAAATGAATTTTAAAAAGTGGTTTTGCGACATTGAGGAAGTGGCTACTACTACGGCTAGCGTTGCTGGATTTATGAGAAGAGTTGGTTCTCCGACAAGACGAAAGTGGCCGGGCCTAACAGAAGATCCTTTTTTTAAGAAAAAGAAGAAAAAAGGATGTAAGTCTTATGGTGCTGAAGCCCCCGCCAAGGGAATGGGCGGGAGTTGCCAGTTGCAAGAGTTTGATGGAAATTTTGTAAGTAATTCTTATGAGCCTTCTGTAGGGGATGAGATTGTCAATAACAACCCTAAATGCAAGCATTATAAAAGTCGGGGAATTGTTTTAAAAATTAATATTCTTCCTAAGGACAATGGTAAAACTGCTACATATTCTTGCACTAATAATGGCCCATTGTGGGAAAAAGACGATCTTCTTACTAAAACCATGGATCAATTAATGCCAGCAGAGTCAACTTGCGAAGATTAGTTTAATGAATTTTAAAAAATGGTTATTTGATATTAATAAAACTTGATCTTATATTTTTATTTTGTTAAAATCATTCAAGGCAATTATAACGGGAGCCTTGAGATGTCTTATATTTTAAAATCGTATGACGATGCTCTTGAAAACATTTTGAGTAATGGGGTCAAGAAGGTTAACCGTACCGGGATTGAAACAGTCGCAGTGTTTGGCCTGCAATCTCGTTATTTAATTAAAGACCAATTCCCTCTTTTGACGGGCAGGAAAGTTTGGCCCAAGTCGATATTCGCTGAGTTGCTTTGGTTTCTTTCTGGTTCAACTTTAAATAGCGATCTACAAAAATTAGAATCTAACATATGGACTCCGTGGGTGGATGAAGATTTTGAAAGAAAAAATGGATATGTTGAAGGAGCATTTGGCCCGGTGTATGGGTTCCAATTACGTCATTTTGGCGGGGAATATGCCAATGGAGATGTTGGCAATCCTAATTATGGAAAGGGCGGATTCGATCAACTTAGTTGGATGGTGAATAGAATAAAAGAAAATCCTGATTGTAGAAGAATATTATTTTCATTATGGAACCCAAGTCAAATGGGCGGAATGAGACTTCCTCCTTGTCATTATACATTTCAAATATTTACTCATGAAAACAGAATGAGCGGGATGTTAACTCAAAGGAGTTGTGATTTCCCTGTCGGAGTTCCTGCTAACATTCAATTTTACAGTGCTTTAATTTATATGTTGGCACAACAAACAGGATTTGAGCCTTATGAATTTGTCCATTCAACTGTGGACAGTCATATTTATGTAGATCAGATTCCTGCTGTTGAGGAGTATTTGTCTAGAACCAAACCACATTCTCCTAGGTTGGCGTTGAATAAGGCAAAAGATATTTTTTCCTATTCTTTAGAAGATTTTGGTATTGTGGACTATAATCCCGAATCTAAAATCCCAATGCCGGTGGCCGTTTGATGATTTATATTGTAGAAGAAATCGTCCCCGTTAAAAAATTCTATGTTGTTGAATCTGAAGGAAAACCTGATTTAAGTGATGGCTCAAATAGTGATGAATTTATGTATCTTGATTCATGGGACGAGGAAAATTGGGATAAGGCGAAATATAAATCCAGAAAGCCAACGGATAAAGAATTAGATGATTATTCTTTTAAAAAAAGGCTATCTTGGATAGAGCAAATGAAAGCTCCTGCTCCTGAACCCGAACCGAAAAGAAAACGGAGCCGTCGTAAGAAATGATAACAATATTAGTTGCATATGATCAAAATAGAGTTATTGGCAACAAAGGGGGAATCCCGTGGGATATTCCCAGAGACTGGCAGCTTTTTAAAAAAAGAACAGTTAACAATGTGGTTATCATGGGCAGGAAGACATGGGAATCTCTTCCTGTTAGACCATTGCCAGGTCGCACTAATATAGTTGTTTCTAAATCTATGGACGCAGGGGATGAAATTAGTTCTGGAGGGGCATTTTTTAATGGAATGCGACCTCTTTATGTTAAACGCAATTTGGAAGAAGCTGTTTTATTCGCCAGAAATTTAGCGGCGAGATCTGCTCCCCAAAAAGAAGTTTTTGTAATCGGAGGGGGATTTGTTTATAAAGAGTCTCTTGAAATGGGCATAGTGGATAGGATTATTGCCACTAAGGTGAAAGGGAATTATGAAGGAGACGTATATTTCCCTGAGTTAAACGATAACTGGCAACCAGAAAATCTGGTTGCCAGTTACAAGGAATTTGATGTTGTTGAATTTAGTAGGATTTAACTATAATAATGTAACACCATTTCTTTTCTCCGGGACCGGCATCTCTAATGTTTAGATGTCGGTCTTTTTATATATCTACATATGGGTCGATTTTTATGAAGGCAATTGGTTTGTTGAATAATTCTTTTTCCACACTGTTGCTGTCGTCGTAGTGTTTTTTGGAATTAAGTTTTTTTAAGGTGGGCCATTTTGGTTTCATGTTTGTGCAAATTATTTTTTCTACTGGGAGGTTAAATTTTGTTATAAATTTTTCAATATGTGGTTTATGTTTTTGATATCTTTTTGTAACTATTATTATTCTATTTTTTTTAGAATCGTCTCTTAGACATTGATGCATTTCTTTGAAAGGAATCCATTCATCCCATTTTGTGTAGCTAATTGGACCAGTTTGCTTGACCGGCTTCATGCTTTTGTGTAGAACGCCATCAAAGTCATATGTTATTGTTGGTTTTAATTTCATCATCATTTTATTTATATTACTAACTTATTTTTATGAACATTATTGATTTTATCTCATTGGTTGAAAAGAAGAAACCAAGAATTTCTGTAGTTGGAGATTCTATTGTAGATGAGTATTATCAGGTGCAAGCGGACAGGATAAGTCCTGAATTCCCAATACCAGTCATGACATCCCCTGATTCTAATTCTTTTAAGAGTTTGCCTGGGGGAGCAGCAAATGTAGTTTATCAATTTAGTCATTTTAATGTAGATGTAAAATTTTTCAGTTTAGTTGGAAGATATTCTAAGGAAATATTTAGGGATTATAATATTGATATGTCGTATTGTATTGAATTTGACGACCAATCAGTTGAAGTCCCTATAAAAAGAAGATTTTATGATGGGGATTTTCCTTTAAGTAGATGGGATGTAGAATCTGAAAATTATAGTTTGGCAGGTTCAGAGTTGGTTGATCACCAAAATAGAATCTTTCATCATGTTTGTAATTCTAATAGAGGCGTGCCAAAGTCGGTGGTGATTTTTTCAGATTATGACAAAGGGGTTTTTAGTGGTGTGGAGGAGAGTTTTGTTCCTCTTGATGTGGGGATCACTATTGTTGATCCTAAAAAAGGCCCAATAGAAAAGTGGATTGGGTGTTCTATTTTTAAGCCCAATGCTAAGGAGGCTTTTAATTTAAGTGGGATTCGTGATTGGAAGGAACAATGTAAATGGTTTCAGGATATTCTTGGGTGCGAGAGTGTTGTGATTACTCATGGTGGCGATGGGGTTAAGGGTTTGGTGGGTAAAGATTATTTTGATATTGTTGGAAAATGTTCATTGGTCAATAGTGTTATAGGAGCAGGCGATTGTTTCACGGCTTTTTTAGCTATGGGGATTTCATGCGGACTAAGTGTTATAGAATCATCATCTATCGCTTATGAGGCCAGTACTTTTTATGTTTCTAGGAAGTATAATGAGCCACTTTCTAGGTTCGATTTTTGTGGCAAATTTGTTAATATTGAAGAGTTGAATGATAGAAATTTTAAATTGGTATTTACTAATGGGTGCTTTGATTTAATCCACAGAGGCCATTTAGAGCTTTTAAAATATGCTAAGTCTTTGGGAGATAAATTGGTTGTTGCTGTGAACAGTGACTCAAGTGTTAAGAAGTTAAAGGGAAACTCTCGTCCGATTAACAATTTAATTGATAGAATGGAAGTGTTATCTGGCTTGGAAGTAGTAGATTATGTTGTATCATTTGATGACATTACGCCTTATGGGGTCATTAAGGAAATATCTCCTGATATTCTCGTAAAGGGGTCAGACTGGTCTGGAAATATAGTAGGTTCGGATCTGGTCTCAGAGGTTAAGGAATTTAAGTTGGTGGAAGATTTATCGACAACTTTAGTTATAGATAGAATAAAGAAAAGCTCTTGAAAAAGGAAGAATAATGAAATTAAATGAAATTAAAAGTGCTGTTGATGGTCTTTCTTTAGATGAAATTAATGAATTAAAAGCTCATATGGATTTTTCTGAGATTAAAGAATTAGTTAAATCTCCGCTTTGGCCTTCTGCCGTACCTGAGGAGTTAATATGTAAAGCGGAGTCGGAAGAGGACAAACAGGAGAGAGCAGAGGGTATAATTTATTTAATGATTAATGAGGACTTAAGTAATAAAAGGTTTCTTGACTTTGGATGTGGTGAAGGCCATGTCGTGTTTCAAGCTGCTAAAAACAATGTTGAGAAATCAGTTGGATATGATCCCCATTCTTCTTTGCCTGACTCAGACGATAAATGTTATTTTTCTAATGACTTTGAAAAAGTTCGTGAGCAAGGGCCTTTTGATATTGTTCTTATGTATGATGTTTTGGACCATTTAGACGGGATTGATAGTAGTGTTGACGATGCTGAGATGGGTCATCGCATGGCGAAAGTTTTATCTCAAGTCAAGTTGGTTACCCATGAAAATTCTAAGATATATTTAAGATGTCATCCTTGGTGTTCTCGTCATGGTGGGCATTTGTACAATTCTTTAAATAAGGCTTTTGCTCATGTTGTTTTCTCTAAATCCGAGTTAGAGGATATGGGATATGAAGTTGAAGGTGTTGCCAAAGTTACTTTCCCACGAGCCACGTATGACGCAGCGATTGAAAATGCTGGGCTGAAGGCTATTTCTCAAGATATAATTCAAACTAAAGCAGAAGGTTTTTTCAAGGAAGGTTTGATTGCGGAAAGAATTGTTTCACATTGGCCAGAAGACAAGAATAAATTCCCAGATTATCAAGTTTCGCAAGATTTTTTAGATTATATTTTGAGTCATTGATCTCCTGTCGATCCTGTTGGTTTGTCCTCTTCGATTCCTGTGAGTTTATAGACATTAAATCCTTCCCATAGAGTTCCTAACCATTCCCCTTGTTTGGTTTTTGTAAATTGTCCAAGGGGAATGCCGCACTCATCAACTAACATTAGTTCTTTTAATTCTTTATTGTACATCCAATTGCAAAACCATGTATTTATTGCTGACATTCTTTCGGCACTTGGTGTGGCTGTCATCCTGGCAGAATATTCTTCATTAAATTTTAATTCATTTGAGTTTAAGTCTAATGTTCCGATTTCAAATGGTGCGGTGTATCCCATCCCTAGCAGTCCTGATTGTTGTATTACTTTATGCTTCATGTGTGGTGGATTATCATATGCTTTTAATTTTTCTCTCATAAAGCTATACGAAGCTTCATTTTTATCATAAGCAACTTCATGTACGTGATGTATGTCTCCTCCAAAGCACGACAATCTACATACCTTAGCTTCTCTGTCTAACCAGGGGACATCCCGTGGACGTTCTCCGGCAATGTGTGCGCCACATCCAAAACATCTGTCGCACACCTCTACTGGGTAGCTTGCCCTGCTTTCAAATATTGTTTTTGATTCTTTATTTGATAATATTTTATTCATCGTTGCATGAGAAACTACACAGCATTCGTGTTCATGTCTTATTTCTTCTATTACGTTTGGGGGGTATTTTAAATCTGCTAATATTTTTCTTTCAATGATACCATCCCAGAGGTGGTGCAAATATGTTGTAAAATAATTACTTTTGGACACGTCGAATTTTGATAGTTCAGCCATAAGACCTTCAATGTTTGTAATACTATCATCGTCTATTCTCATGTACCAATCTGCATTTAACTCATTTGGATCTTGCTTTGCAAAGAAATTATATATTTTCGAGGCAGGATGGTCGTTGAAATGCCGCACAGTGGTTATGTCTATATTTTCGGCCCATCCCTCTTTTATATCTGGTATTTGTTCCGTTCCAGTTAAGAGGATCAACTTTATTTTTACATTTTCGGAGTTTAAAAGACCATACTTTTTGAAGTGAAACAATCTTCCGCCAAATATTCCCTTGCCGGAAATTGGCATTAATACTTCTAAATCATATTTGTTTTTTGGCATTTCATTTCTTTCTATTATGTTTGTTTTAGGAAATATCCGTATTGAGTTCCTATTTTAATTAATTCTTTTTTTATGCTTGGGTGGAAGTCATTTAATTGGATTTTTATATCTTTCCTTTTTCTTGAATTTCTTTTTGTATTATCATAATAGGATTTATTTTTTGTGTTTAAAAAATTCATTAAAACTTCTGGAGATTTTTCTACTTGTACAAATAAATCTATTTTATTGGATTTTTCTATCATTCTGTTCCATTCAATATAATACACTGCCCCTCGATCTATTGGGTTTAATTTTTTTGAGAGGAGAGGTAGGTTTTTATATATGAATTGTTGAGGTGCGTCTATTGCATCGCTCTTTGTGGGAGCGGAAGTTTTATGAAAATAATTAAAGTCTTCCACAAAGGACGATATGACGTTTAAGGGGTGCCGGACAACATGGATTATTTTTGTGTTTTTTAATAGATTATGATTTAAAAATGGTGCTGAAAAGTAACTAGAATCTGCGATGATTTCTGATTCTTCAACCCATGGCGGGTGTTTAGCAGGCTTTCCCTTGGTATCTCTTGATGGCTGCATTGACACTTTGCTGAGTTGTGGTTTGATTCTTTTTGTTATTACTTTTTCAAATGTTTTTTCTACATGAGAAGCTTCTTTTGAGTTTTCTGGCATTTGAAAGAAGCTTTCGTGTCCGCATGGAATTCCTAGACTGGTCAGCAGTTCGGCCATATAGACGGTTCCACATCGCCCTGTTCCGGTTACTAAAAAATCAAGTTTTTGTTTATCGGTTTTCATAAGTAGCTTTCTCTCTTTAGTATATGACTAAGAAGTACTCCAAAAAAATGATTAAAAAGCTCTTTGATGGGAAATGTTATTTTTGTGAGGAAGATGATTATGACCTTCTTGACACACATAGAATTGTGCCAGGATCTGAGGGAGGGAGATATACTCGCCACAACTCGCTCACAGTTTGTTGCAAATGCCATAGGAAAATACATAGTGATAAGATAAAAATTGTTGGCAAGCACTTTTCTACAACTGGGCAACATGTTTTGAATTTTATTGATGAAAATGATGTTGAGAGATGGAAGTAGTATGAAGTCTTATACTTTGCACAATAAAGATTTAGGAATTAATTTAGAACACCCCAGTGTTGGTTTGTGGTTTACTACTGATATTAATGAGGCAAATGAAATGCTTGAAGCTTGCCATGAATACTTAGTTTCTATAAACGCTTCTGAAATGACTGAAAACTTTATAATAGTTGAAGTAGAAACTGAAAAATAAGTAAAAATCTAATTGCTTTCTATAATAAGGCATGGTTACTTCGACTGGAAAGGGTTTGAATGTTCTGATTAGGGCTGAATATTCTTTTTCTTCAAATTGGATGTCTTTTGGAAGTTGGTATTCTGTTCAAAAGAATTTACCTGATGCCAATGTTGCGATTGTTTGCGATGGGGTTTCTGAGTTGAATAATATCAGCGGTTGTTTTGTGTGGACTGGTAAGTTTGGCGTAAATGTTTTTAAGTGTGAGAATTTTGATGATTTTTTTATTAAGTTGTTCGATAGAAAGAATTGTAACTTATTTGATCTTCCTCTTTTGATTTTAGATAAGGGGGTTATAGTTGTAGACGAACTTTCTAGTTCTGTTTTAGATTGTTTTAATGAGGAAAACATTTTGTCTGATGATTTTGTTATGTTTTTAAAAGATAAAAGTTTGAAAAAAGATTTTTTAAATAGAAAATTTAAAGATTTTAGGTTTTCCGCAGATGTGGAAAGCGATGTGGATTCTTGTTTCGTTTCTTTTGGAGAAAATTTTGTTCCGCACGAATGGATACATAGTAATAAAGTAGGGTTTTATGAAGATGTTTGCCCCAGCAACTTTAATGAAACGAAAGTTTGGGACATTTGGAGCCAAGCAAGAGGGGCCTTCTCGGTTGTTTAGGATAAATGATGCGTAATTTTTTTAACGATTTTGACAATGATAATGACGAAGATGAATTGGAGTTTTTTATCCCACAAGGAGAAGAAGGCATTCCTTTAGATAGGTTGGTTGTGGACTTGTTTCAAAATGGTTTAGATACTTATAATTTGAAGATGCTGGAGTTATCTGTTGAAATATCCAGCAAGTCGTTTTTCTGGAGATTTAAATCTGTAGAAAAAAAGCTTAAAATGATTATCACGATTTACAAAAGTTTAAGTTTTATCATGAATGAGGATTCTATTGAGAATGAGGAGTAATAATGCCACTTTATGAATTTAAGTGTGACAAGTGTGATGTTGTTTATGAAGAGTTGACTAGTTATGATAAAACGGAAAAGTATGATGGAATTTCGTGCCCGGATTGTGGTTCTAAAAGTAAAATAAAATTAATTTCTGGTTGCGGAGTCGCTTTTGGCAATCCTAAGGACACCAGCAAGTGGGATAGTCGTTCTTATCGTGCTGGCCACAATCATGAGCGGGCAAAGGGCGAGCGAAGACACGCAGAGGCTAACTCTCATATGGGCACCAATCCTTATGGAAAGTCAGGAGATAATCTTAATGTTAGCGGTAGCGAACACATTGATCTTTAAAATGATTGATTTTCAGTATTGATTATTAATTAAATTGAAAATATACTTATTAAATTGTCGTGGATTTGTTTTTAAAAGGAACTCCTAATGCCATCGAAAACGGTTAAAAATTCAAAATTGGATAAAGTTGCGAAGAGCTTTGATATAGAAGAATTTAAGGTTCTTCATGAAGAGATGACTTTTTCTGAATATCTAGAAAAGATACATGAAAATCCACTTCTCATTAGAACAGCATATCAAAGATTGTATGATATGATCATGGAGAAGGGATTCACGGAGTTTGAGCGGTATAGAAAAAAGCTTAATCGTTATCATTTTTTTGAAAATGAAAAAATTCCTATTTTTGGGTTAGAAGAAACACTTGATAACTTTGTTAAATTTGTCAGAGGGGCCGCAGGCGGGTACGGGACTGAAAAACGTGTTTTATTGTTTCATGGGCCTGTGGGATCTGCTAAGTCTACTATTTGCCGAGCGATAAAAACAGGTTTAGAGGCATACTCCAAAACGGACGCTGGTGCGTGGTATTCATATAAGTGGATTAATTTGCCTACTGGACAAGATGGAATTTATACGCATGACGAAGACGACTGTCCGATGCACGAAGATCCCATCAAGCTTATCCCTGATAAAATAAGGTCTAAAGTTGTTGAAGATCTCAATGTGATTTTAAGAGAAAATTGTCCTGAAGATAAGAGATCGACTTTATATTCTTTAAAATGTGATGGGAATCTTAATCCACGGTGCAAACTGTTTCTTGCCGAGATGCTGGACAGATATGATGGAGATTGGAAAAAAGTTGTTAACGAACACATTGTTGTCGTTAGAAAAGTATATTCCGAGGCGGATCGTATGGGAATTGCAACTTTTCAGCCTAAAGACGAAAAAAATCAGGATGCAACTGAATTGACTGGTGATATTAATTATGCCAAGTTGCCTCACTTCGGATCTGATTCTGATCCTAGAGCATTTAATTTTGATGGCGAGTTTTGTGTGGGTAATCGAGGTGTTGTTGAATTTATAGAGATGCTTAAGTTGGCGCAAGAGTTTCTTTATGATTTGTTGGGGGCATCACAAGAACGTCAGATTAAACCCAAGAAGTTTGCCCAAATATCTGTTGACACGGTTTTAATAGGTCATACTAACAACCCAGAATACGAGAAGCTTAAGAGCAATCAGTATATGGAAGCTTTGAGAGATAGAACATATAAAATTGATGTGCCTTATCTTCTTAAGTGGTCTGAAGAGGTTAAGGTTTTAGAGCAGGATTATGGTGAGGGTCAGGTGCAGCAGCATGTTGCTCCTCATACTTTGGAGATTGCGGCTCTTTGGGCAGTTTTGACCAGATTGCATGAAGATAAAGATGGAAAATTATCTTTGGTTGATAAAGCTAAACTTTACGATGGCCGAGCTTTGCCAGGGTGGACTGATGATTCTGTTAAAGAGCTTAGAGATAAATATCCTGGTGAGGGCATGAGTGGTGGCGTTAGTGCAAGATACGTTCAAGACAAAGTTTCTAATTGCTTGAGTGATAATCATGCCTATATAAATCCATTTATGGTTCTTAACGAGCTTAAAGCTGGGCTAGATCATTCTTCCTTGTTTACCAACAAAGAAGATGTTGCAAGGTATTTGAGTGCTGTGGATTTGACGATTAAGGAATATGACGAAATTGTTAAATCGGAGGTTCAAAAGGCTTTGGTTGGAGACGAAGATTCAGTTATTAGACTTTGCTCTAATTACATTGATAACGTGATGGCTTACATCAATAAGTCTAAGGTTAAAAATCCGTATACGGGACAAGACCAAGAGGCAGATGAAAGATTGATGAGAAGTATAGAAGAAAAAATTGATGTCCCTGAACAAGCGGCAGATGATTTCAGACGTTCGTTGGCAGCTTTTATTGGCGATTTGGCTCATAAGGGGAAAGAATTCCAATGGGATTCTAATCCTCAATTAAAGAAGGCTCTTGAGGCCAAATTGTTTGAAGATACTAAAGATCACATTAAGCTTTCTGCTCTTAATGTAAAGGGGGCAACGGTGGTGGATCAAGATCTTCAAGATAAGATAGATGCTATTAAGACGAGACTTGTTAAGCAGTGTGGATATAATGATCAATCGGCTACTGATGTGTTAGATTATGTTGGTAGCATATTTGCTCGTGGCGACTTGGCCGGAAACGAATAAAAAGGAGCATTGTCATGCCACGTCGAATCGAATCTGATCATAAAGACTTTAGGGACGTTGTCTCTGGCCGTATAAGAAAATCTCTTAAAAAGTATATTAATACGGGCAAGGTTTTTAGAAGAAGATCTAAAAACGGAAAAGTAACAATATCCATTCCTAGAATTGATATTCCTAGACTTGTTTTTGGAGACAATGGGGATGGGGTAGGTCGTGGCGAAGGAAAGGAAGGGGACGTTGTAGGCAGAGACCCGCAAAAAGGCAAAGGGAATAAGGCGGGAGATCAAGAAGGAGAAGGGATATTAATTAATTTAGATCTGGAGGATGTCCTTTATTTCTTGCAGGACGAATTAAAGCTTCCTAACATTAAACCCAAGCCTAATGAAACTTTTCAAGAAGTTAAACTAAAATATAACAATATTGCTTTGACCGGACCTGAGTCTCTTCGTCATAATCGTCGAACTATGTTGCAGGCGTTAAAGCGAATGGCCGCAGGCGGCGAGTTAGACAAATTGCATTATATACCTGGGTATTCTGACCCGGTGCGATTAATCACTCCAATCAATTCTGACCGTCGTTATAAGCAATATACTGAGATTAAAGTTCCTGCTAGCAATGCTGTGATTTTCTTTGCTAGAGATGGTTCGGCTTCAATGGATCAATATAAATGTGATATTGTTTCTGATATGTCTTGGTGGATTGATGCTTGGATTAGACATTTTTATGAAAGAGTGGAAAGATGTTATATTTGGCATGACACAGTGGCCCAAGAGGTAGACGAGGAAACATTTTATAGATATCGTTATGGTGGTGGGACAAAGTGTTCTTCTGCCATGAAACTTATTGGTAAGCAATTTGAGAATAGATTTCCTCCCAACAAATGGAACATCTATGTGATATATTTTACTGACGGAGAAAATTGGCAAGAAGACAATGCTTCGTTTATAAAGTCCATACAGGATTTAACTAATGGTGGGGATGTTAATTTTGTGGGAATCTCACAGGTGATGGCTTATAACTATGAACAAAGTTTAAAAAATACCGTAGACGAATCTTTATCAAAAGGCGTTCTTGATAAAGATCTGGTGAGGACGACAGATATCTCTCCTGCTGATGGGTTATCGGCTCTTAGTGACGATGAGCGAGACGAGGCTATTAAAAATTCTATTATAGATTTGCTGGGTGATGCATCGAAACCTGTTGCAAAGCCTGTTGCTGTTGATCCATCTGCTGGGGGAATTTAATGAGCAAGTTTATGCATGGTTCCTCGGTTTTATTGGGGAACAATACTATTCCAGGTGTTTCAATACCTGCGGAGTTAGAAGTTCTTATCCCTACGATATTGCAGGAATGTCGAGATTTTGGATTAGACTTTTATCCTACTGTGGTTCAAATGCTCACTTATGACGAGATGAGCGAAATTGCTAGCTATGGAGGATTTCCTGTTAGGTATCCTCATTGGAAATGGGGAATGGAATACGAGGAGTTGCAGCGTGGTTATGAATATGGGATGCATCGGATATATGAACTTGTCATTAACACATCTCCATGTTACTTATATTGTTTGAATTCCAATACTTTAGTTGACAACATCACTGTTATCGCCCATGCGACTGGGCATAATGACTTTTTTAAGAATAATATATTCTTTGCTCCCACTAGTCAAAATATGATGAATCGTTTGGCAAACAATGGAACACGCATTAGAAGATATATGAATCGTTGGGGGAAAGAAAAAGTTACTGAATTCATTGATCATGTGCTTAGATTGGATACGTTGGTCGATCCTGTTAATGCTTGGTCTAAAAAAGAAATTAAAGATCCTGTAATTAGAGATTCAAGAGTATACAATCACCCTAAACGGTTAAAAGTCGAACATGGTTATATGGAGCCATGGGTTAATACCGAGAAATGGATTTCCCGCCAGCATGAGGATATTCAAAGAGGAGAGACAGCCGCAGAGTTAGGGCTGTTCACAGAGCCGCAGAGAGACATCTTGGGGTATTTAAGAGATTATGCTCCTTTAAAACCCTGGCAGGCTGATATAGTCGCTATGTTGTATGAGGAAGCTATGTATTTTGCCCCTCAAAGGGCGACAAAGGTTTTGAATGAAGGTTGGGCGAGTACGATTGATTTTGAAATTATGGCCAAGAGAGGCTTTGTGGGATTGGGCCAAGCAACTCATGATTGTGGAATTATTGATTATGCTCGGCATAAAACTGGAGTGTTGGGCGGAAAATATAGCATGAACCCTTATAAGTTAGGGTTTTATCTTTTCATGGATATTGAAGAAAGATGGAATAAGGGGAGATTCGGAGCCGATTACGAAAATTGTCAGAATATGAAGCAAAAGGAAAATTGGGATGAAGGTGTTGGATTAGGCAAAGACAAAATGTTTGAGGTAAGAAAGTATTATGATGATGTAAATGCTATTATGGAATTTTTTACGGAAGACTTTTGTAATAAATATGAGTTTTTTGAATGGGAAAAATTTCCTAATGGGGAATACAAGATAAAGAGTCGTGATCATAAATCTATTAAATCTAAATTAGTTCGCCGCCACTTAAACGGCGGATTGCCAGCGATACAATTAGTTGATCCTAATTATCAAAACAAACGACGGTTTTTACTCCAGCATCAGTGGGATGGTCGGGAGCTTTATCTTCCATATGTTAAGGCCACATTAACATCCATTTATGCTTTGTGGCAAAGTGATATATTATTAGCTACTAGGAATCGAGACAACGAGGAGATTGTTTATTTTTGTAATGGCGTTAATGAAGAGGATGTTTTTGTGCTTACTAGAGAAGAGTGCGAGGGATTATCGTCTGAGTTGGAAGAATAGTGTGATTTCATAACTTCTTTCATTACTAACGCCTTATAATTGTTTTTTTAATTATTTTTTATTCAATTTTTGATACATTATCGAAAATTAAATTTGGTTATCTAAGGTAATTGAGGATGATTATCTGATGGTCTATAAGAAAGACGACAAGACTAAAAAGCCGGACATAACGCAAACTCTTAGTGATGTTCATGCCCATTGTGTTAATTTGCATAGTAGGGAAATATATTTACATCCTAGGTACTCTGACGATGAAGGTGGCATCGAATATAAGATGGCCACAACCTTCATAAAAAATCTTCATTTGTTGAACCATGGAAGTAGAAAAAATATTTTGGTTCACATGCAAACGGATGGTGGCTCTTGGGCAGATGGAATGGCAATGTTTAATGCCATCAAATTCTCCAAGTCGCCGGTAACAATTCTTGCCTACGCTCAGGCGTCATCAATGAGCGGAATATTATTACAGGCAGCGGACAAAAGAGTTTTAATGCCTGATTGTTATTATATGATTCATCATGGATCAGTTTATATTGATGATAATTCCATGGCTGCAAGTTCGGCGGTCGAGGTTAATAATAGCCAGTGTAAAAGGATGTTGCAAATATTTTCTGAAAGAGCTATAAATGGAGAGCATTTTAAGGATTCGTCTGAACCTCAAGTTACAAAATTTATAGATAAAAAAATTAAGGAAAATAGTGATTGGTATTTAGCTCCTGATGATGCTGTTTATTATGGTTTTGCTGACGGAGTTTTGGGGGACGATGGAGTGGAAACATTAGAAAAAATAAGGATTGGTAGAAAAATAAAATAAATGTCAAAAACAAAAATTCCTATTAACGAAAAACCTCCCCATGAACGAGTTAAAGTTGGGAAGAAGAATGAAAAGAGAGTTATAAATTGTCTCAACAAGCATCATAATTGGAATCTTGAGGAGGCAACAAGAGAAGAAGACAGAATAGAAAAAGTGGATTGTTATGAGGTTTCAAAAACGGGCAAGAGATTAGCTGCCCAAGTGAAAACTCGTGTTAGTGGAGATGATATATTAGTTGATATTTTTGAGCCTTATTACGGTATAGATGATGATAGAACCAAAAAAGGCCGTGATACATGTAGAGATTATGATCTTTATATTTGCCTTTCTAAGGACGGCAAAACTATAAGAGTTGTTAATGGGAAGGCTCTTAAAAGAATGCTTAGAAAGTTGGCTAATAAATGGAAGAGTGAAAACTGCCGACTTCCATTTACGTTTGATAATGATTGTGAATTTAAATGGCACAGAGACAGGTGGAGTGGCGTTCCTAAATTGTTATGCTTCATTCCTCCTGAAGTTTTTAAAACCGGCACAGAGATTACTTTTTTTGACATGAAGTGAAATTATGGATATCAATAAATTTTTGTTCTCTCCTTGGACAATGATTCGGGTTAACAAGGAAACGTTTTTTAAACAGCACCCAATGAATGATGAGACTAGTTTTGTTTTAATTGAATCTCGTAGTTATATTTACACTCAAAAAGAACAGCTTTTAAAGTAAGAAGTTTGATCTATGAAACACGAAGTTTGTGGATTTGAACATTTGCATTTGCACACGGATTTCAGCCTCCTAGATGGATTTGGGAAAGTTGAAGAATATGCTGCTCGTGCCCCAGAGATAAATCAGCAATTTCTCTGCGTAACAGATCATGGGATGCTAGGGGCTGTTCCTCGCCAAATAAAATCTTGTGAAGAAAATGGCATTAAGCCCATATTTGGCTGTGAGCTTTACGTGAACCCCATGCAGCCTGAGGCAAAAGATTTGTCTGAGTTGCATGCTGTCACTTCTGAATTTGGCCCAGAGGAAAAAGAAAAGCTTAGAAAGTCTTATCATCTTTTAGCCATTGCATATAATGATGTTGGATATAGCAATTTGGTTAATCTTTGTTCATGGGCGTGGCTCAATGGGTATTATTACCGGCCCAGAGTTAATCATGAAATGCTGATGAAACATAAAGAAGGTCTTATTTTTACTTCTTGTTGTATCAACAGCGAAATCGGGCAGGCGTTTCTTAAGGAAGGGGAAGAATCTGCCTTTGCTATGGTTGAAAAATATATGGCCATGTTTGGTGAAAATTTTTATCTTGAACTTATGATGTTAGATTTTGATAAGCAAAAGCCATATGATAAGTTTATTATAAAAGCTCATGATAAGTATGGGATTCCTATAGAACTTACTCAAGATTGTCATTATTGTTATAAAGAAGATTCACACTACCAAAGATTGACCCTGATGATACAGGGGAATAAGACAGTTGAGGATGTTCGAAAAGCAGAAGAGCAAGGGACTGCGGGAGACATGTTTGAGTTGCAAGATAAGAATCTTTGGATGAAATCTGAGGATGAGCTTAATGAAAAATGGGAAAGCGATTATTCAGATGTTATTGATTATGATTTGTTCAAACAGGCTAAAAAAACTACTGTAGACGTTTGCAATAAAGCTAAGGGAGTTGAGTTAGATAGGTCTATTAAATTGCCGCAAATACCTGACGCAAATGAAAAGCTTATGGAAGCCATCATCGTTGGATTTAAAAGCAGGAACCTTCCTAAGACTAATAAGTATTTAAGTCGCATTAAGGAAGAGTATGAATTAATTTCCAAAAAAGAATTTTCTAGTTATTTCCTTATACAAAAGATGATGACGGATGAGGCCCGTAGGGTGTGCCCCAAGCTTTTGGGCTGGGGGGACGGGTCAGAGGCAGTTGGTGCAGGTAGAGGGAGTGCTGTAGGGAGTTTGATTTGTTATTGTCTTTATATAACGGACGTAGACCCAGTCCACCATGATCTTTTGTTTTCTAGATTTATGAGTGAGGCTCGTGGCGGTAAATCTATGAAGCTTAGATTTTCTAAGGTCGGCTGATGAAAATAGTGCTAACAGGCGGTACTTTTTGCAAATCATATTGCCCTCATCAAGGCTCCATGATATTTGATCGTGACAAGGCTCTGGCTGCATTTTATGATATTGTCAAATTTGTTAGATTCATTAATAAACCAAAAATTGCTGTATGGGATTTAGTAGATTCTCGTGAAATGCAGACTTCTGATCGAGAAGATCTTTATTGTTTTTGTGAATCATTGGATGATGATAAAATTGTTATTGTTCACGGCACAGATATGATGCAATACACGCTGGAACATTTCTCCCAGAAGAAAGATCTGTCAAAAACATTTGTTTTTACAGGATCTTGGGTTCCTTGGGCACATGACAAATCAGATGCAGTGTTTAATTTGGGCTATGCGATGGCTTGTGCTGATTATAAGAAAAAGGGCGCATACATAGCTATGAATGGACATTGTTTTGCTGATGATGTTAAGAAAAATTGGAAAGCACTAAAGTATTATAAGGATTGAAGTTATGAAAATAACAATAGAATCTCGTGGAGAGTTGCCCAATAACTGTAAGGGTTGGGTTGTTAAGATAGAAGATGGAGAATATGTGCAAGAGACGGCGTTTTCTTTGTTTGAAGAAGTATCTGCTTTTCTTGAAGATGGTTTTTGCGTGGACGACCCTGATCGATGGATGGAAGGTTTGGCCGGTAAGCCTTAATTAATTATCTTCTTTTTTAAAAGAGACTGACTCAAGCCTCTGTTTCTCGGCGTTCCATTTACACTCGTAGATCTTTTGGGGCTTGCGCCCTCCTTCCTCTTCAATCTTATCTTTTTCTTTTTTAAATGATAATATTTTAGTCATCAGATTTTTTAGATTTCTTCCATTCTTCATGAGTTTTGTTTTTGTGAACTGAATTGCAAGATTTGAAAGGGTGATCCTTCATCATGTCAAATTTGGACTTTCCCTTATCCTTGGATTCTTCCTTATCATCCTTGGATTCTTCCTTATCATCATCCTTGGATTCTTCCTTATCAGATTTTTTAGATTTTTTCCATTCTTCATGAGTTTTGCCAGGATGAGCTTTCTTGCATGATTTGCCAGGATGATCCTGCATCATTTTAAAAGCATCTTTTGATTCAACGTATTTTCCGAATGCGCTTTCGTCCACGCCAGCATCCCAACTGCCAGCTTTTTGTTCGTCTTCATGATCATGATCATGATCATAATCATCATCGTGTCGGTGCCATCGTGGTGAACCAGACCCTTGATCAATGTCATGTTTTTTTAACATTTCTACTATTTTGGGGAAATGTTCATCTAAAAGCTCTTCAATATCTTCTCTTTCTACTTCAAGGTCGGATGCAACTTGATGAAGTATTTCTTTTGATGATTTGTGTTTGTATTCTGGGCTGTGCATAATTGACATTATTTTAGCATTCACCATGTCCCCGAATTTAGGATCGGCAGAATGACCGTGTCCTACTGATTTTTGCTCGATGGCAAACATGCCTTTAGCGTGTTTTGAGTTGACCAGAGGAGCGTCCATGTCGTCTAGACCTGCATCTTTGTACATTTGAATGATTTGATCTGCGGTTGCCTTATCAACTTCTGAACCTTTGGGATGTTTGGCGTATATTTGTTTATCTAGCTGATTGCTGTCGTGCAACCCTTTCTCATTCTGTTGGCGTTGCGTCCTGATCAACGTCCTACCACTTCCGTCCGGGGCGGGGTTTTTTCCGCCCTGCGAAAGTTGAGCAAAATAATTATCAGTGGAACCAAGCGATTTCGCCTGCTCGTCTAAGACATCAACTATTTTTTTTTTGGAGGAAGGAACTTCAGTATCGGGTTCCCAAACCATGTTTTTATCGCCAACGTCGCCTAAACCTTGATCACCTTTAACTTTAATTCCTTTGCCCACATAGGGAGCCTTGTGGCCTTTAGGAGCCTTTGGAATGCTGTCGTGGTAGTCTGCCTTTAGTTCTTCTCTAGGTTTGACTAGTTTGCCTTTTTTATTAACGTATTCTTTGAATGATTTAAATTTCATAGTTCTTCCTCTTTGGGCATTAGTAACCAAAGTAATAAGTAGATAATTGGCCCGACGCCAAAAGCCAAAAAACCTACAACAAATACAAGCCTCATTATTATAGGGTCAATTTCTAAGGATTTTGCTAGTCCTGAGCATATCCCTGCGATTACTTTATTGTTTGAATCTCTCTTAACCATATTGGCCCTTTCGTATATACTATTTATGTATTAATTTCTTATTTTAAACTAAATATACACATGAAAAACATAGAAGGTTTAGACCTTAAAAAGGCTGAGACATTATTAGAAAAAGAAAACAAGGTTATTCGTGTAGCTAAGTTGGATGGCGAACCGCTCATTTTGACTTGTGACTATATGCTTGGCAGAGTTAATGTTGAAGTTGAAAACGATAAGGTTGTTTCCATAATTGGAGAATTTTAGTTTACAATTTTCTTTTTTGAAGTATAATTATAATAGACTTAGGGCTGGAAATGGTATCGATTGGCTGTTGAGTTCTTGAGTTGCCTGTAGGAGTTGATCGGAAGGCTCCTTAAAAATCCGATTAAAAATTTAGTTGACAAAACTAATTTCGCTATGGCTGCTTAATTATAAGCAACCCAAGTTTCAAAGGTCTGCCAGTGACGTTTGACAACTTGCCGCAATACTGGCTGCGTTCAAAACAAATCAAACTACTTTTGAACTAAGATTCGTTGTTTGATAGTTGATTTAAACCTTTGTTTGTTGTGGTTTAATGATGCGAAACTCAAACATCAAACTATACAGGTAGACGCTTTTGAATAGGTAGTGCAAGACACGGGTTCGACTCCCGTCCGGTCCACTGAAGCTCCCCTCGCATTGCGAGGGGAGCTTTTTTTGTTATGATGTTGTTTTTTCAATTTATATGCATTAAACTTGATTTTCATGGATTCTAAAGAAAAATTGATTGGTTTGTGCGCTCAATTTCTTAAAAAGAAGGGGCTTGATGATGATGCGCATAAGAACAGATTAAAAGAAGAATTAAAAGAAATTGAGATTCAAAACGAATACGATTATTTTGTAGATCTTTATGAAGAAGGAATCAAAGCTAGCAATAATGAAAATAATTTGCTTATTCCTTATCTTTTGGGCATGGTAGATGAGTTTGATATAAATTCTAGTTATGGTTTTGTTTATGGCGATTTCCCTGATGTCGATATAGATTATCTTCCCACGGTGCGAGATTATTTAAAAAATGAATGGGCACCGAAGTTTTTTGGAGAAGACAAGGTTTGTAATATTGGAAATTATACTACTTTTGGAATTAAGAGTGCTTTAATTGACATGGTTCGGGTGCATTGTGGCAACAGGGAAGAGATGCTTAATATGACAACCCAGCTTGGGATTAAGGATAGTGCTGGTAATAATTTAACTTGGGAAAAAGCTTTAGAGGAAAATCCATTATTATTTAAATATTGTGAAGAGAATCCTGATATATCAATTGCCGCACAAAAAATGATTGGAAGAAATCGTGGCATGGGGATGCATGCTGGTGGTTTAATCGTGTCTAGTTCTCGGATTGACAATCTTGTCCCTCTTGTTAGGGGAAAAGATAAAACTCAAGTTTCTGCGTGGGTAGAGGGGTTGAGCGGTCAGGACTTACAGCCTGTTGGGTTGGTGAAGTTTGATCTTTTGGTTATTACAAATAACCTTCAGGTGGCCAAGTGTTGTAAACTAATTAAAGAGCGACACGGTGTTGAACATATTAATGCCCTGCCAGGTCAGTCAGATTGGTCTGATATAGCTTATTTGAATGATCCCAAAGCGTTGGAAATGGCTAATCGTGGAGATCTTAAATGTGTTTTTCAATTTGATAGTGATGGAATTCGTCAACTTGCAAAAATGGGAGGCGTAACATCATTTGATGATTTGGTTGCTTATACTTCTCTCTATCGACCTGGCCCGTTGCAAGAGAAAATGCATGACACTTATACGAATAGGAAAAGAGGAATAGAAGAATATGAAATGAATCCTTTGATAGAGCCTGTTTTGGGTGTTACTTATGGCGTAATGGTCTATCAGGAACAGATAATGCAGATGTTAAATGTGGTGGGAAATATTCCGCTTAGAGATTGTGAGATTGTTAGGAAGGCAATCTCTAAGAAGCAAGTAGAAAAATTTACTAAATATAAGGAAATGTTTGTTGAGAATGGGCAATTTAATTTAGATGAATCTAAAGAGAATGTAGAAGAGTTGTGGAAGCAAATAGAAGCATTTGCTGGTTATGGTTTTAATAAAAGCCATGCTTGTGCTTATACTTATTTGTCATCTCGTTTGTTGTGGTTAAAGGCTCATTACCCGATTGAGTTTTTTGCGTCTATTTTAAGCTGTGAGGGAAATTCGGATAAAATTAGAGAATATAAAATTGAATCATCGCAACATGGTGTAGAGGTTTGTCCTTTGGACATTAATAAGTCTAATGTTGAGTTTAGTATAGTTGATGATAAGATATTTTTTGGGATATCAAATATAAAAGGAATTGGAGAAGTTCCCGCTGCGAAAATTGCTTCCGGTGGGCCTTATAATTCGTTTAAGGAATTTCTTAATTCCTTTGGCACGGATGCGAATGTGATAAAGCCGTTTGTGTGTTTGAAAGTTTTTGAAGATGCCGAACCAGTTAAGCTTTATAAGTACTATGAGTTTTATAAGTCCCAAAGAAAGAAGATAGAGGACCGTAGGAAAAGATTTCAAAAGTCAATGGAAAAGTATCAAGAAAAATTGCGGGATCTTTTGCCGGGTTTAGAAGAATTTGCTGTTTTCGATGACAGGTATTTTGATAAGTGGGAGGAAAAGTTTAATGTTGATCGTTGGAAGGAATTGGACAAATTAAGAAAAAGACGTAATCGTTCTATTGTAAATTTCAATGAAAAGGAAAAGCTGGGATCAGATATTGTGGATGTTTCTGAGTTTGAAGATGAGGGATATGAAATATATGATGATGATCTTTTGGAATTGTTAAATAATGAACAGTTGGCTGAGTATAAGTTTTATGGATTTGGCTGGATTCATCCTTTGCAAAATAGTCCTGATTTTGATGGCAACAAAACGTTTGATCATTTTAGAGCGGAACATAATGTTTCTACTTGGGGCGTGGAAGTTGTAGTTGTTAAAGTAGAGCAAAAACTTTCAAAGAATAAAAAAACCAAGTATTGGTTGATAGAGGTAGAAGATGCAAATTGGGAAAGGAATAGGGTGATTTTTTGGTCGGATGATTGGGTTCGTTGGAAGGAGGATGTGCAGGTGGGGAATATTTTAAAAATGAGAATGTCAAAACCTGATCCTCCTTTTAAGAGCTACAAGTTTGACTCTCAGCCGAGACATAAAAGGCATTTAATTCCTAAAGAAAAATCTAATGACTTTAGAATACTAATGATGAACAAAGGATAAATGTAAACTATATTATAAAGTGATCAATACTTATTGAGGTTTAACTTATGATTGATAATGAAACAAAAGAAGAAATTGAAATAACAGAGGATAATTTTGAGGAGTATTTTTTTGATGTTCGAAAGCATGATCCTGAACGTGGTCAAATTCTAGCTAGGTATATGACCAAAGCTGAATTTATAGATGGTTTCATGAAAAGAAACGTGATTTCGCTTCTTACGACACATAAAAATGCTGGTAATACTGCGCCTCAGGTCATGAGGAAGTTAGGACTTGCTCAAGAAGAGGACTCTATTAGTATATGTCGAGAAATAGCGGAGGATTTAATGAGTGGGATGTCTGAAGATGAGGTGGCTGAGAAGGCATACCCCTTTACGTTGGAATGTTTTTTTTATGCGGAAAAAGAGAATGTGCCCACAGATGATCCTCATTGGGACATTGTTTCTATAAATAATTTGGATGAATTTTTGGAAGAAAATGAAGTTGAATCTAGCGAAATTGTGGACGATGTGGAAATTAGAACTAAGATAGTTTTTTCAGAAGATGAGGAAAAAGATAATATCGAGGATGATTCTGATAAGTAGTTGTAGGAATACTATAAACAAAAAATAAGGAAACTGTTGCTTGTGCCTTTGGTAAAAATGGTCTGACAACAATATATAATTACATGAGTAATGAAAATGAAAACAACCATACGTTCGGCCACGCAGTTGGCAAATCCTTGTCCGATGAGAATTTTGGAAAGTGGTGTGACCAATGGGACAAAGCGTTAGACGATGGCTTGTTTGATGATGCTCCTAATCCCAACACTCCGTCATCTCCTCCTGATTTAAGTAGTTATGATGCTGAATCGCTGCCGGATAATAGCAAACCTGCTGATGGAGTGCTGAACGAGTCTGATGCCGAGTATTGGAAGTCAGTTTATAATCTTTCATCCAATCAAGGTGATGCACCTGATGTGATTAAAGAAGCTTCTCCCAATGCCAAGGACTTGGGCAAAAGAGCCATGGTTGTGGCTAATGAGCCTAATCCTGTTAGAATTAATACTGTTGGTAAGGATCAAAATGCTCGTTCTGATTCATCCACATCAGACGCATTCCATAAATTAAGTGAACTTAAAAAGGAACTGCATTCAATTGGCGATCAACTTGCTGAGATGGGAGATTCTAATTTGGATGTAATTTATTCAAAAATTGATAAGATTCAAAGCAAGATTGATGAGTTGAGTGATTCACTTGTTCCAAATTATGTTTCTGATTCTGAGTCTTAAATTATGAGCCGTAGATTTTTTTTGATAATTGCCAATTTGCTATTGGCAATTTTTTTTATATTCGCTATTAATAATAGGTCTGAGGATCTAATTGTTAGCCCTTCTATACCTGAACATTATCCGATTTCTAGAATCAGGGTTATACAAGGTCACGATTTTGATATAACTTTAAAAAATGGCGATAGGATCAGGGCCAATCTTCGTTATGCTACTGCTCCTGAGGCACAGCAAGAGGTGGTGGCATTTTTCAATAGTTCGTTAAATCCTAATGTTGTTTTGTATGAAAAATTAGATCATATATGGATTGTAGATATTAAAGCTGTACATAGTGGTAAGGAAATGGAACTGTTAGAATGGCTCAGAGCAAAAAACTTAGTGTGGGACTGACAGATGGTAGTGATAAAAAATCTGAAAAAAACAATCCCACGGAAGCTAAAAAAAACAATAAGCCTGCGGGCAAAAGAAGTAATGTAGATTCTAATAAAAATAGAATTAATATATCTGATTTCAAAAAGATTATCCTTGATAAAACAAAGGATAAATCTAAAGTAGCAATTTTTACCCACGCTAGTCCCGATCCTGATGCCATAGGGTCAATGATGGGGATGGTGTGGTTTCTTAAAAAGGAATTTGGTTTAGACTCTGATTGCTTTTATGGCGGCGGGATTTCTCATCCTCAAAATATGGCAATGTGCAACTTGCTGGACCCAGGGCTTAGATTGTTTGAGGAATATAAAGAAAATGATTATGGCATTAAAGTCCTAGTTGACACAGTTCCTTCAAATGCGGACGTAGGCGATAGCCAAGTAGAATTTGATATAGTTGTCGATCACCACAAAGAGAACCCAAGCGGAAGTTTTAAAGGTTTATATATAAACTTGGCGGCGGGCAGTGCTTGTGGAACTGTTTTTGAGATAATAAAAGAATTTCAAAATTCATTTGATTCAAATAGTGATTATGATACTAGAGTGGCCACTGCTTTGATGGTGGGCATAATCACTGACACGGAAAACATGATGTCTGATGATACAACGGAATATGAATTTAATGCTTATTGGAAGTTGTTTGAATTTCGTGATTCCATATCTCTTAAACAAATTGTTAAATTTAAGAGACCCAAAGCATGGATTGACGCTAAGGCCGCTGCGTCTGCGACTGCAATTGTAGATTCGGATGGGGTTGCTGTTGTTGGCATGGGGGTTATTCCGACCAAACAAAGAGATCTTATATCTGATATGGCAGACGAAATGGTGCAATGGTCTAGTGTCGAAACAAGCATTTCATTTGCGTTAATAGATGGGGATAGAATCGAAGGATCTGTTAGGACTAATAATGCATCTATATCGGTTCCAGAATTATGTAAAATTTTAGGTGGGAAATATGGAACTGGTGGGGGGAAGCTGGGTAAGGGAGCTTATAAGTATGATTTGGGCGGGCTGTCTATAGAAGAGGATGACGAGGATAATACTAAAATAAAAGCTTGGGAGTTCATTAATGAAAAAGAAACAAAAAGAATTTTTAGAAGTATAAAGAAATAGAACTCTATTTTTAATATGGTTACAAAGACTTTTATTGGTGTTGAAAATACTTCTAGAGAAATTTTAGAAGAAATAAAGTTTACTATTCATAAGCTTACTAATAGGCCACGTCCTCAAGACATCAATAGGCGGCTTATAATTTGCTGTTTTAGCGAGTTTGGATGCGAGACAGTAGGAAGCATGTATTGCGTCCCCAAACTCGCCAGGCAGCACCCTGGGGACTATAAGATCGTTATTGGTTGGTATGGTAGGAAGTATTTATATCAACATTTAGTTGATGAATTTTGGGAGTTGGATGAAGATCATCAACACTTGCGAGAATATACTAGGGCTTTTCATCATGAGTCAAAGAATTTATCTCAATTAGAGTCTAGGTTGGCTCAGTATGGCAAAGTAGTTCCTTCTGATTATTTAGGTAAAATTGTTATAGGTAATATGTGTAGAGATTGCCGTAATTTTTGGGGAGGGTATGAGGATATTGTTTCTTGTCCTAATTGTGAAAGTCTTAATTTAGATAAATCTTTATTCTCAGACATAAAAACCGCTAGGGAGAAGTCAACCTCGATTCCTAGGCCTTCTGTTGAAAAATTGAAAATTGCTGGCGGTATTGTAGGCAAAAATGCCGTTGCGATTACAGGGAGGGGCAGGAAGACTTACGGTAGAAATCTCCAGCCAGAATTTTATGTAAAATTAATTTCTATGTTGAGGGAGAAGGGATATGATCCCATTTGGATTGGAGAAAAGCAGAGCACCCAAGAGTGTCCCGTCAAAGATGTCATAGATTTTTCACGAGATGAAAGATCTAGAGATTTAGAGCTTACTCTTGCTATTATAAGTAAATGCGAGTTTACGATTCAGTTCTGGACTGCATCTACTCGTTTGGCGGCAATGGTTGGCGTGCCATATGTTTTGGTTGAAAGCCCTGATCAAATAATAGGCAACGGGCAGGAGGGGTATAGGATTGCTTTGATAGGAGGGAAAAGAAAAGTTATTTTTTCTCATTATCTTAGTGTTTTTAATAATCATAAAGATTCTATTAAATTAATAGAACAAGCTATGAGTGAAATGAATGAAGATAATTGGGATTGTTTAGTTGGTTTAGTAGAAGACAAAGAGCATATCGGCAATTTGTCTAATTCTAATTTGAGACGAATTGGGTGGATGGAATGATTGATGTTAATTCTCTTGTAAAGAGGGCAGCGGAGAAATCTAATTTTAATAGAGTTAGGTTTCAAGAGGCCAATATGCCTACCACAGTTTCTAATATTACGGCGATGCCTTTCTTTGGAGATATTAGATCTATTTTTATATTGTCGTCTATGCTTCTTCATCGCTATAAAGAAGAAAAGAAAAGTTCTAAGTATTTTATTCTTTGTTCTTGGCCAGGGTTTGAAAGTTTATTTCCTTATGTAGATGAATATTGGTCTGTTGAAGGAGGGAATGATCTTTCTTTTTATGGGTCTTCTTTAGATTTTTCTAACACCAATAAATTAGCTGTTATGCATCATCGTAATTTGAATATGTATTTTGAAGATGTAGTTGATCACAAAGAGTTTGACCCATTTTATTCTTCTGGATTAAAACCAGAATTTTTTGACACATTTAAAAATTTTAAAAGATTTCTACCTTTAGTTCCATCGTCTGGAATGTTGAGCGCATCTTTTAATAAAGAAATGGTTAGTCGCTCTGGATATAAGGTGTTTGTTTATCCGTCTGTTTATATCAAAAGATGGAAAGGCGGTAGGTCTGTTAGCCATAAGACTAAAAAGTTGTTTTGGGTTGGCTTTATTAAGAAACTGATTGACGCTGGGTATGTTCCTGTCGTGTACAACAGCGTGTGGACTCATAATGTATCAGATGAATTCACAAACGAATGTATCTTTGTAAAGGATGAGGGCGTAGACAAGATGATGTCCTGCATGAGGGCGGTTGGTTGTGTTATAGACCTTTTTAGTGACATTTCAATGATGGCGATTGCTGCTAGAACTCCTTATTTGGCTGTTGATGAAAGAATGAGGTGTAATAATTGTAATACTAAAGAGATAGAAGGTCTGTGTGCTAATTCGCTTCCTAAGCAGCATATTTATACTTTTGCTACTATAATAGATAGTGACGTTAAGGATATACAAGATAAATCTATTTTTGACTTAGTGATAGCCAGGTTGGATTCATTTTTGCCTAGTTTGAATAGAGACTCTTGGCCATCTACGTCGGAAACAATTGAAGTAGTTCCTTACAAAACTGTGAGGGCAAAAAAAACAAAACGAATCGGAACAAGGTTCATAAAAATACCTAAGGATTTATAATGGCAACGAATGTTAGGGTCACGGCAAGGAAGAATCGCAGCGGCAGGAATGAAGATAAAGATCGGACGTTTAAAACTTTACTTTCAGATTTCAAAAGAGCTTGCAATGACGCAAATATATTGCAAGAGTTAAAACGAAGACAGTATTTTGAAAGCAAGTCCGATAAAAAAAGAAGAAAAAAACGTGAGGCTATTGCCGAAGCGAGACGACAGGGAAGAAAAGAATATAGAGGTTAAAAACTGATGGCTAAAAATGTGAGTATTGTCAGCCTTTCTCTGAATCCAGAGATGCACCAAAGGCTCAAGCGTTGCGCTAAACAAAAAGGCGATTCTGTCTCTAAAGTTGTTAGAGACTTAATTGATAAGTATTTGATAAGCGATGACGATGTTATTCCGGTTATTTTAAAAATACCTGTGGAATTTAAAGGTGACAGTAAAGAGCTTGAGAAGTGGCTTGACATTAAGGTCAATGCTATTTTGCAGGTGTTGGGTAAATGAAGTTAGTTGAAATTGATGAGATCCCAACCACATGTGATGAAATTCCGCTTGATGATTTGTTAAAAGTTTATGCATCATGTTTAATGATGTTGTCAATCTGCAAAGAAAGCAACGGGGTTGGTCTTTCTGCTTTTCAAGTTGGAATTCCGTGGAAGTTGTTTGTTGTCAATTATGCTGGACTTGAAGGGTTTTATATTGATTGTGAGTATGAGGCTCTTGAAGATGAAAAAATAAGCTCTATTGAAGGGTGTCTGTCCCTTCTTAATGAAGATGGTTCTTGTAAGAGATTTAAAGTTGAGCGGGATCGGCGTGTTAGAATAATTGGTAAAAAATTGGTTTTATCTGATGGATCTGTTGGTTTGGCTGTTCATGATGTTGATATGGACTTGGATGGTGCGATAAGTATAATATTTCAACATGAGATTGACCATCATCATGGAATATTAATTAGTGATCATGGTGACGAATATTACATTCATGGGGTGAGCTAATATGCCTTTGTCTAAAGACCAAGTTTCAGATGTGTGCTTATTAGGTCAAGGAACTCAGCAGTGTAGGTACTTGGCGGAAGATGATGTAGTTAGAAATATGTTTTATTGTTTGAAAAAGTCAAAAGATAAGAAGGACAAGATAGATGTGGAAGTTTCATCTCTTGTTAAAGATTTGAAAAGAAAAGGCAAAGACATCGACGCCCAGAATATTCCGGTAGGAAATAATTGTAGTGGATATATCATATTAAAGCATATAGAACAAGGGTACGATGTTAAATGAAACTTTATTTAATTTAGTCACATTTAATTTAGCCATGGCTTTTTTAAATGAAATTTTATATAGATTTTTTCATAATAAGATAAATCTTTGGTGTGTGTATTGTTCTTTGGGAACATCTATTATTTGTTTAATTTATTTATTTATTTTAGGTTGAATGAAATGGAAAAGTTGACTGTTTTGATGTGTGACATCTATTTGCTTGGCGCCATAATCGGCCTCGCAATCCCGGTACTTTTGAGTGTCTTCGGGGAAAAACAAGTTTAGTTGTCTTTCTTTTGAGCTTTAACCATCAAGTGATATACTTTGGCTTCTACATTGGTATGCCTAGCGGCCAAGAACACTTTGTCTTCAAGTGCGGGATCTTTTTTTCCGACTATTTCTTGAGCTAGAATTTCGGCAACCTTTTCTGATTTTTTAGCTTTATCTCTATAGTGCCAAAGCAACATGCCTACAATGGAAAGGGAAAACACCATTATAAGCGCCCCATCTCCTTGTAGTATTTGAATGCCGGAATTGTTATTAGATGATAATCTGGCATTTAAGTTAACCCATCCTTGTTGCAAGGCTTCTAATTCGCTATCAGTGATGGTGTTTTCTGCTCTTAAGTTGCCTAATTCGGTTGATATTCCGTTTTGAATGCTTCTTATTTCATCTATTTTTCCATTTTGATTATCAATATGTTCTTCCTGTCGAGGGGATAGATTGTTGCATCCGCTCACCGCCACTAGTGAAATTACAAATATTAATGATAAAATGATTTTTTGCATGTTTGCTCCTACATTTATGTATTGACTTGAGTCTTAATTTGCATTTTAATTGCAAAATGTTTCAACAGTGATAAAATTTAGGAGAAGTTTAAATGGATTTGCAACCTGCTGTTTACGAAAGTAGTTTTTTAAAAAATAACGCTCTTGATTTTGCTGAAGACATTAGGAATTTGTCTAAAGAGTATATTGCTAATTTCTTCAAGTATGAAGAAATACATTTGGGTGGTAAAATTCCTAATGAAATTATGCATTCTTCTAATTATATTGATCTTGTAATTAATGCCGATATTACTTCTGGGGTAGCTGCGATTTATAAGGCATTAGAGAAATATGAATTAGATGAGGAAGAACAAATTAAATTAGTTTTAGGCATTTTGAATAAGTGTGCCAGTCGAGGGGTGCCTAAATTTTTTGCCGCAGGGGTAACAATTATGTACATGGAGATTTGTAAGGGTGTTGAAGTTTCTGAATTAGTAGAATAAAATGAGTTCTGATCATAATTTATTATTTTTGTCTGGTAGGTTTTTAGAGATCAATTTATCAAAAGACAAAATGTATTTATTTAAATATTTTAAAGCCGATGCGCAAAAGCAGTTTGTGGTTTATTATTTAGAATTTGGAGAATTGACTCATTTTGTTGATCACACTGGTTATAAGATTACAAAGAGATGGCTGTTTAAATTACAGTCCAAACTTTTGAAGCTTTTAGAAGTTCATAATAAATTTAAACAAGAAATGGACACAGAAAACTTGGCTTTGTTAAAGATGGGCAAATATGACTTGGGAAATTAAAAGAGGGTTTCTTCCTGGCAATGATCCTTTAATTAGTTCCGATGATCTTAAAGATTTGGATGAATTGGGGAAGAACATCCCTGAGTGGATGAGCCAAAGGAGAGTTAGGGAAGAGTTGGTGCATGGGTTAAGAGAAGCGATTGATCTCAGCCGAGGGTCGTGGCGAAGTGGTGATGAATTAGAACATGCAATGCGACTTTATTCGTATTTTGCTAGTTCTTACGTTTTTGCAACTAATGAAGAACCGGCATCCAGAATCCCTAAGGAGATATCAGTTCCTTTGGTCGATCTTGCAGGCGTAGTTGGACGAAAGCCAATTCTTTCTTATGCTTCCTATTGTCTTTATAATTGGAAAAAACTTGATCCCAACAAAGATATAGTTGTAGATAATTTAGATTTAATTCAATATTTTACACATGGAGATAATTCAAGTCATGAGGCGTGGTTTATATTAGTTCATGTAGATATTGAGGCTCGTGCGGCTGAAGGCATTGGTGCCATAATAGATTATTTTTCTGATCCCACCGAAGTTCTTTCTGATTGTTTATCTAAGTTGAAATTGAGTTTTCAAAAAGTAAACGCAACTATGTTGCGGATGGCAGAGGGGTGTTCTCCTGATTTTTATTATAATAAGGTTAGACCTTATATTTTCAGTTTTGAGAATGTAGTTTATGAAGATTGCTTTGATAATAAGCCTCAAACATTTCGTGGAGAAACGGGGGCACAAAGTTCTATTGTTCCGGCTGTAATTGCTGCATTAGGAATTAAACACAAAGAATCTATTTTGACAAAACATCTTGATGTAATGAGAGATTATATGCCTCCATTTCATCGTAATTTTATTTTAGAGCAAGAAAACGACAGGAATTTAAGAGATTTTGTAAAAACTGATGAGGAAAAACATCTTTATAATGATTGCGTACAGGAGGTATTAGATTTTAGGAAGACACATTTAGAGTATGCCATAAATTATATTCATAAAAAAGTTGATAATCCGAAAGGGACGGGAGGAACTCCTTATATGGAGTGGCTTTCTAAGCTAGTTGATGAGACTGAAAATTTTTTAATTGAATAACAATATATATTTTTATGGATATAATTAGTTTTAAAGATTGGATTTTGGCACAAGAATCCAGTCCTTTCACCAGACGAAGACGTGCAGCGGCTTTGGGATTGGCTCCGCCAATACCAGCGGCGTCGGTGCATAGTCATGGAACCGCACACCCTTTTGAGGTTGAAATGCTTGTAAAAGCAAATAAAAAGCCAAAGAAGAAGAGGAACAAAAAAAAGAATAAATAAGAAGGCTTTCTCTCTTATTGGGTGAAAGATATAAAAGGTAAAAATAGTGTTGTGAGCCGTATAGTATTTTACATACAGTTAGTTTTTATTTCCTTGGTTGCATCATATGACTCATATCTTGCCGTCAAGCTTAGAGATACTCTATATAGTGCAGAACTTAACCCGTTAGGTCGGATGCTTATTAGGATGGACAATGGAGATGTTGCTCTCTTTATGGGGGCAAAGATGTTGGGAACGATTTTTGTCTTGGGTATTCTTCTTTTTTTATATTATTATAAAGAAAGTTGGGCTGGCGCACACAAGGTGAGAAATTGGGCCTTGCCAGTCACTGCTTTTGTTACGCTAGTTCAAGTAATGGTTTTATGTTTTTTATGTTCTTAAAATGAAATTAAGCGGAAATAACAAAAACGTAAGAGATGTAAAATCTTCTATAGAAGTTTTTCTTGAGGAAGAAGAAACTCTGGTTGTTGCTGTGGCAGTTAGTGAAAATGAAGACGATAATAAAGTTTGTCGTATAAAGTGCGATGGGATAGCAATTGGGGGATATGCTTATGATTCATCTTCTGATGTGTGCTATGTGGAAGGTTGCGACCACATATTGTTGGGCTTAATACCTATTTCATTTACTATGAAAATTAAGGGTGTTTCTAGATACCAAATTTCCATTCCTCTTCCTGAGCCTGTTGTCAAAAGGCATCTTGATGCCGGTCAAAAGAGATTGCTGAAAAACTTTTCTTCTAGATTTAGTCAAGATAAATATAAAATAGATTTTTTTCAGATGACAGGGGTTAATTCGTGACAAAAAAAATTGTTCATCCTAGAAATGTCCCCTCGAAGCATGACTACTATATGGGACAGGCTTTTTGGGCTTCATCTAGATCAAAAGATCCTCGGACTCAATGTGGGGCGGTAATAGTTAGTGATGAAAATCGTCCTCTGGGTATGGGATATAATGGCCCGCCTAAAAAAATTGATGATTCTAAAATGGATTGGGGACGAAAAAACGAGACAAAACATACTGCTTTGGATCGTGCGGGAAAGTACCCATTGATTAAGCACGCAGAAGAGAATGCCATTAAATATTCGTCCGAATGCCTTTCAGGGGCGACGTTATATGTTACTGGTCCACCGTGTTCTAATTGTATGTTAAGTATTGTTGACGAGGAAATTTCAAAAGTGATTTATTTTCCTTATTTGTCCTCAGATTCGGGTTCTATGTTGGCCGATAGTGATGACTGGGAGATATGTCAAGATATTGCTCGGTTGGGGCATGTTGGGATTGTTGCTTTTGAAGGCAATTTAAATTGGATGCGGGATCAAATGGAAATGTTCAACAACATGGGCATATTTAAGAGTCTTAAAAATTAGAAGTTATTCATTGCTATATATAATAGCATGATTAACTATCCATCGAATACCTCTGGTAGCTGCAATAATAAAACGGGTTGTCCTACAACTTCGTATTGCCCTGATTTTCAAATTAAAAGGTTTGATACCAAGCCTTCATTCAAGGTGTCTCTTGTAGACTGTAAAGGCCCTTTGAACATTCATGGGCTTATCGCAGAAGCCAATATGTGGGCTGAGGCCAAGTTAAAGAGCGCACTCACAGCAGGCACCCAAGCGACAGGCACAGTCACTATTGTTGAAGAAGCAAATTTGGTTGCAACCACTCATTATATTACCATTACTACGACTGACGGAACTGTAATAACGGCAACAGTTACAGCAAATGGAGGAGCTACCACAACCACTAATACAAATTCTCCAACTTGGGCAATAGTGGATGCCAGCGAAGCCTCTACTGCTGTTAATTTGGCAACTTGTTTAAATGCCAATTCTAAATTGATTGCTACTGCCAGCAATGGAGTGGTGACAATAACACAACTTGCTTCTGGTACTGCTGGAAATGCAGCTATTGCTTTGACCGATCCTGCTGCTGGTATGTCTAAAGTTGATTTTACAGGAGGAGTAGATCCTAGTCTTTCTTTAAGTTTGGCTGATAATATTGGTTTTGAACAGGTAATGGTTGGCGATGTCATAATTATGGAACGTGCTCGACGGCCTGAGCACATGTTGGTAAAGGCCTTTGATGAAACAAATAGTTTGATTAGCGTCCAAAGGTCTTATAACGACACAGAGGCTTTTGCATGGAAGAAGGGTTCCAAATTAAAAATATTTAGAGTTTTAAATTCTTCTGCTGATGTTGAGTTGGTTTTTGAAGATGTTATTCAAGTAGATGGAACTTCAAAAAGCACTCTTGTTGAGGCCGATGTCCTTTATGATTGGAAAGCCAATGACACTTGCTTGTCTGGTTGCTATTTATTTGAATTTAAATTGATTAAAATGCAGGAGATATTATACTTTTTGCAAGGAGGAAGTTGGGCGGGAGAAACTCATCAAGTATCCGGTGTATATTATACGGGTACCTCCGCAACAGATAGTTCTGTTCCGTTGTCGTATGATCCTGAAACGGGAACTTTTTTGCTTCCTTCTACTCAATGGACTGGAAACAATCATGTGGTTGATCCAGATTATAAGACGGGCACATCAGAAAATGATGGATCGGTCGTATTAAACACGACTGGAGTTGAATCTGATAATTCTGTAGTATATGGCCAAGCCTTTACTGATTCGTCATTTGCGGTGACTGATTTTGGCTGTGGTCTTTCGGATGGGGTAGAATGGGTGCGCAGTTACCCCAAAAATAAGGAAGGTTTTTTTGTTGAAATAACAAGTTCGCCAATTTCGGAGAACTATTAATATTAACTTGGAGGATAGATGCCTTCCGTATCTGATTTTTTAATCGAGCGGCTAGAGAACGCTAAGGTCGGGCATGTCTTTGGTCTGCCTGGGGATTATGTATTAAATTTTTACAATAAGCTTTCCAAGTCTAAAGATATAAATCTTATAAATACAACCGATGAAAGCCATGCTGGATTTGCTGCTGACGCTTATTCTCGGATTAAAGGAATTGGCTGTGTTTGTGTGACTTATAGCGTTGGTGGATTGAAGGTAGTTAACGCCACCGCTTGTGCCTTTGCTGAGAAATCTCCATTGATAGTTATATGTGGGTCTCCTGGGGTTAAGGAGCGTGAGAGCGGAGTTCTTTTGCATCATATGGTTAGAAGTTTTGAGAGTCAAAAAGAAGTATTTGACAACATAACATGTGCAAGTGTAGTTCTAGACAATCCTGCGACTGCTGGTTACGAAATTGATAGGGTTTTCGAGGCTCTTCATTATTACAAGCAACCAATATACATTGAGCTTCCACGAGATATAGCCGACAAGCCAATTGGGTATGATGTCAAGCTTGGAACTCCTAAATCCCCTGAAAGTGATGTTCAGAATTTAAATGAATCTCTTGAGGAGGTTGTTGATTGGATTGAGGGTGCTGAAAATCCTGTTATTTTAGCCGGTGTTGAACTTGCTCGTTTTGGCCTTGGAAAGGAATTGGTTCGATTCGCAGAGAAGACCAATATACCCATCGCAAGCACATTATTGAGCAAGTCAGTAATAAGTGAAACTCACCCTTTGTTTTTAGGAGTTTATGCAGGCAACACTAGTGAACAATTGGTTAAAGAGTCCGTTGAAAATTCTGATTGTCTTTTAATGTTTGGAGCAATGTTGACTGATATGACGCTTGGTTTTATGCCATCCAAGTTCAAAAAAAGGAGAACGGTTTCTTGCTCTATTGATTCTTTGAAAGTTAAAAATCATGTTTATACAGATGTTGTTTTTGAGGATTTTGTTTGTGGTTTGTTTAAATCTGAAATAACTAAAAAGCCCAACCCTGACGTTCCTAAGATTAAAGTTAAAAAATATAAATCTGTGAAAAACAATGCTTTGACTTCAACTAGAATTTTTGAAAAAATAGGTTCTATTCTTGACGAAAACATGGCAATAGTTTGCGATATAGGCAATTCTTTGTTTGGTGCAATTGATTTAAGAGTCCACCACAGCAATCAATTTCTTTCACCTGCTTTTTATACTTCTATGGGATTTGCCATACCTGGCATTCTTGGACTGGGGATGGCTGCTCCTAATTATAGGGCAATTGCGATATTGGGGGACGGTGCATTTCAAATGTCATGCACAGAGTTGAGTACTTGTATTGACAATGATCTTAATCCTATTATTATCGTTCTTAATAATGGGGGGTATACAACAGAAAGATTTTTGTTGGACGGTCCTTTTAATGACATTAGAAATTGGGAATATCATAAAATAACTGAAATGTTAAATGGTGGCGATGGAGTAAAGATAGAGACGGAAGGTGACTTGGACAAAGCGTTTGAGCAAGCTTTGGCAAGCAAAGAGCTTTTTATAATTAATGCTATTGTTGACCCTAAAGATATTTCCCCTGCCTTAGAAAGAATGGCAAAAGGTTTATCTAAGAGGGTGTGAATTAATGGAGATTTACGATGCAGTTTATTAAGCTGTATAATAAAATAACCTCATCAACTAAAAAGTCTAAGAAAATCAAAAAAAATGTTTTTTTAAATATTTTAGATGATTTTAATTATTCTTTTTATGAGAAGATTTTAAGTAAAGAAGAATTTCTTAGATTTTATAATTTTTTTTCTGAAATTGATGTAGATCATCCCCATTTAGAGGAATTGTTCTCACCAGTTTTGGATGATTTAAATCGAATGCACGATCTTTATGTTGCATTAAACGAACTGAATAAATGTCGCCCAACTGACTTAGATTTGTTTTTTGAATTTTGTCGGTATATTAAAACCAAAAATCGTTGGTTTGAAGTTTTAAAAAAAATAGATTCTCCATCTGTTAATCTTCTCAATATGCGATTTGTTTCGTGTAATAAAAAAAGAAATAATCTGAGACAAAATAAAAAGGTTCAAAGCATATCTTTATCAACATTGCTTTCAAGAGATTTTAGCGAATGGCAGAGTGTCTCCTCTAATTTTGATTTTTTTCATATTAATGGAAAACATTATGAGATGTATTTGTCTAAAGCCAAATCAAAAGCAAGTGTCTACGACAGGTTGGGATGTCAGTTTCTAGGGGATGAGGTAAGGAAAAATGCTAAAACTTTTGAAAACTTATATGGAGTTACAAATCATGGTTTTAGAAGAATAACTATGACTTCGGCAGCGGCTATATTGGCAAAAACTCATTCTTATGAATACGCTCCTTTTAAATCGTCAAACACAGAGTTGACGAACGCCTTGTCGTCCAGCGAAATGATTGCTTCGATTAATGTATTTAAGTCTAAGCGATTTTTAGAAATCTTAAACAATATAGTTAATTTATATTGTTCTCAAGTTGCTGCCAATGACGGAGTGATCGACCATAGCCTATTAAAACCTTTATCTTACTTAGAATCTGAACTCTATCCGACAACCTTAGAATCTGAACTCTATCCGACAACCGAAAGCTGCGAGTATAGCCCCAGATCGTATCCTTTGCATGATTTTTGGCCGTTGGCTAGCAAGAAAGTTAAAAATATCATAAATCTTTTAGAATCTCATCCCGCTACGGGGGGTAGGGCTATTTTTGATAGTTATCGTGTTATAACTCCTAGTTTTTTTTTGAAATTTCCTGGATCGCACGCTCAGTTAAGTAAGAAGTTAACGGATTTCGTTTTAACCATAAGTGAAATTATAAATCCTATAATTCTTGGTGAAAAAAATGGGAAATGTTACTTTGTAAGTTATTGGCATTGATAAAAATTAGGGGTTAAATATGTTTCCTGTAGAAATATCCGAGAAGGCTGCATCTGAAATAAAAAAAGTAATGGAAGAGCAATCTTTAGAAAATTCTGCCCTTCGTATCGGACTTCAAGGTGGCGGCTGCTCTGGATTTCAGTATCTTCTTAATTTTATAAAAGAAGAAGAGGCGTCTGAGGATGAAGATTATGTTGATCAACAAGGAGATATTAAAGTTGTTGTCGATAAAAAGAGTGCAACCTATTTGCAAGGGACAGTCATAGACTTTTATAGCGGAATTGATAAGCGTGGGTTTGTTTTTAACAATCCAGGCGCTGCCAAGTCTTGCGGATGTGGGTCAAGTTTTTCTCCTAAGGAGTCTGGTGATGGTAGTGATGGTGCTGAGTCTGGCGGTTGTGGAACCGGCGGTTGTAGCACAGGTGGTTGCGGATGATGGTAAAACGAATCGTTTGAATGTTGAGGATTAAAAAATGTATATCGGTATGAATTATGTTAATGGCGAATTTTTGCCAAATCGTTCTGACTTTTCTGTCAGTAGCCCAGCCAATGGAAGTCATTTAGGTGAATTTCCTTTAACTAGGAAAGGTGAAGTTTCTGATGCCGTAGCTGTTGCGAAACAGTCTTTTAAAAGTTGGAAACATGTCAGTAGAGTTAATCGGGCTGATCTTTTTGATAGATTATCTCAATTGATTAAGAGAGATACTTCTGCGTTGGCGGATGTTATTTCCTATGAAACAGGTAAAAACAGAAATGAATCATATGCCGAAGTGATAGAGTCCTTGCATATGTGTCAGTATGTTGCGGGATCAGGGAGACTTCCATATGGAAAGTTGGTTGGTTCCGAGTTGGCAAGTAAATCAGCAAGGGTTTTTCGCAAGCCCAAAGGTGTTGTGGCAGTAATTTCTCCATGGAATTTTCCATTGGCCATTGGTTCTTTTTGGTCTGCGGCACCTGCAATTGCAGAGGGCAATTGTGTGGTACACAAGCCTAGCGAATTAACGCCAATGACATCGCAAATGGCGGCCAAATTGTATGGTGAAGCTGGGTTCCCTGATGGGGTTTATAATTTGATACACGGTGCGGAAGAAACAGGTAAAAATTTAGTTTCTAATCATGATGTCTCTTGCATATTATTCACAGGCAGTGCGGAAGTAGGACAGGAGATAAGAAAACATTGTGCGACAACATGGCATAAGACCTGTTCTTGTGAGATGGGCAGCAAATCAGCCACGATGGTTTTTGAAGATGGGAATTTTGATCTTGCCACAGAAGTTTCTGTAGCCAGTGCATTTAAATTGTCGGGACAAAGATGTGTTTCTTCAAGCAGAATATTAATTCAAAGAAGTATTTATGATAAGTTTTGTTCTGCCTTTGCTAAGGCAGCATCTCAACTCCGCACAGGAGATGTGTTTTTAGATGATGATGTATATTATGGGCCTTTAATTTCTCATGATGCTTTGGAGAAAGTTGAAAGTTATAATTCTCAAGTTAGATCTGCAAGTGAATCTAGTGAAGATGTTAATGTTCTTTTGGACAGCCGAGACGGTCACTTTCAAACATCCGATGGTAATTTCTTGTCGCCATTCGTTTATCAAGCAGAATGGTGGAATGATGTTGATGAATTAGGATGCAAGGCGTGCACAAGATCTTATTTGAAAGAAGAGGTGTTTGGGCCTCATGTGGCGTTGGTTCCTTTTGATGATTTGAATGATGCCATTAAAATTTATAATGACACCCCATATGGATTGGCTTTGGGGGCTGTCACCGACGATTTTAGAAAACATCGCATTCTTGAGGAAGAATGTAATACTGGCATGTTGTACATCAATGGTGGTAGCATTGCCGCAGAGAGTCATTTGCCGTTTGGAGGTATTGGAAAAAGCGGCAATGGCTGGAAGTCTGCCGCAGGTACATATCAGGCGGTCACAGAAGAAATATCTGTTACTACTAACTATGAAAAAGAAGTTGAGTGGGCACAGGGGATGAAAAGCTAATGAAAAATATTGGTATAATTGGGCAAGGATTTGTTGGCACGGCGATTCGTGATGGATTGGTGCATGCTTTTGATGTAGTGACTTATGATAAAAAATATCCTGATCCTACTGTAAGGGTTTGGCCAAAAAAACAGACTGTTGTTCATTATGAAGAAGATGTTGAATCTTATTCGTGTCCAACTAAAGATAAAAACCCTATAAAGAAAATCGTTGAAGATGTTGATGGGCCAATTTTCGTTGCGGTACCAACTCCTATGAAGAAGGATGCTACTTGTGACTTAAGCATTGTTGAATCTGTTGTTTCTGAGTTAGATAGCCTTGGCGAGTCTGTTGGCAAGAAAATTGTTGTTGTAATTAAATCTACGGTCATTCCAGGCACGACCGAGGCGTTTAATAAAAAATATAAAAATGTTTATGTTTGTTACAACCCAGAGTTCCTAGTTGAAAAAACAGCGTTAGAAGATTTTAAATCACAGGATAGAATCATTGTCGGTGGGCCTAGGAAGGCAACAAAAGTCATAAAGCAATTGTATGCAACTGCTTATCCCAATGTTCCGGTGACCAAGACTAGTTCCACAATAGCAGAGCTAGTCAAATATACTACAAATTGTTTTTTAGCAACTAAGGTTTCTTTTGCTAATGAAATTAAGCAAGTTTGTGATTCTTTGGATGTAGATTATGACAAGGTAGTAGAATATGCAGTCAAAGATAAAAGATTGGGTAGCTCTCATTGGTCTGTGCCTGGTCCTGATGGAAAAATGGGTTTTGGGGGGTCTTGTTTTCCGAAAGATTTAAATGCCTTATTGTCTAAGGCATATGAACTTGATGTAAAATGCAACACACTTTATGGCGCATGGTTAACTAATTTAGAAGTACGTCCTGAAAAGGATTGGGAAAACTTGATTGGCCGTGCAGTTTCAGAAAGAGATTAGTTATGCCTAATAAATTTTATTATTTTGAAGAGAAGGATTTAGTGGATATTCTTGACAAGGTTTATGAAGAGGGGTGGAGTGGCTCGTTGGAACTTAAAGAATCTTTTATTTCCGACATATTAAAAGAGCATTGCAAAGAACCAGAGGTTTCTATAAAATCAAATGTCATCGAGGACGGTGAAACTAGAATTTACGAGACGACTTCGATAACAACTGAATATTTTAATAATCCACAAATGTTACTTAATTTTGAAGATGTGGATTATAGAAGTAATGACATTCGAATGGATGCGAAAGACATTAATCAGTTTACCGCCATAGCAGGTTCTTGGCCTACGGATACGTTCTGGACTGATACTAAGACTGATACTATGAAACCGCAGTCTTCTTGGGAAGAGTTTCATTCTGACGGAATTAACAACTTAAACAATCAATGGAGAATAAAATGAGTAATCTGACGGATGCTGAAGGCAATGTGTTGAGTAACGTTCCTTCAATTAAGAATATTGTACCAACGGGGAGAGGCGTTTTAGTGGAGATGCTTACGGCGCAAGAGGCGTTAGGAACATCTTTGGTTGTTCAAGACGATGTGCAACTGGGCGCTCCTCAGGCGTACATTTTGCATATGGGGCCACATGTTGAAGGTAAAGACTTTGGCATGAAGGTTGGTGATCGTGTCCTCTTGCAGGGAACTTTTGTGCCTCTTCCTGAGTATGATGATAGTCATCGTCCTAAAGGCATTGTGCAGCCTGAGAACATTAAGGCTATTATTGAAGAATAATGGATCATTATGAAGTTCTTGGGGTTTCAAAAGAAGCAACTTTTGATGAAATCAAGTCTGCGTATCGCACGTTAGCAAGAAAGTATCATCCTGATACAAATAAAGATTTTGATGCTGTTGATCAATTCAAGCAAGTAAATGAAGCGCATCATGTTTTGGGCGACCCGGACAGGCGGTTGAAATATGATAAAAGGGGTTCCCATGTTGGGAATCCCTTTTATTCTTCGTGGAGTGATATTAGTGTTCGTGGTAGAGATGTTTCTTCTGAAATCACCATTTCTTTAAATGATGTTTTTTTTGGATGTAAAAAAGAAGTAACTTATAAGAGAGCAAATTTTTGTGATAAGTGTAACGGACATGGTGCGGAGGAATGTTTGGCGTGTTTTTCTTGCAAAGGAAAAGGGCTGGTACAGGTATCGAATCCGCCATTTTTAATGCAGGTTACTTGCCCTGATTGTGTGGGCGTAGGGGTTATGAGAAAAGGGGTTTGTTCTAAATGCGACTCTAAAGGTGAATTTTTATTAGATGATCGCTCAATTAGTGTCAGTATCCCTAAAGGAATTCTGGAAGGGTCTAAACTTAAGGTTAAGGGTCAAGGAAATATTGGGAAAGAAACAAATGGCGATCTCTATTTAACTGTTAATGTAGAAAATCATCCTATTTTTTTTAGAGATAATAAGAATTTGATTTTGGATGTACCTGTTTCTTACACTCAATTGGTATTAGGAGACAAATTAGAAATCCCCACATTGAATAGCGGAAAGGTGTCCATCAATGTTCCTGCCGGGACTGCGAATAGAACTAAATTTAGACTCAAGGGTCTTGGTTTTCCTGATGCTCGTCATGGGGGAGTGGGAGATCTTATAGTAGACGTTGTTTTGGAGGTTCCTAAAAAAATAAATGAAAAGTATGAGAAGATTTTGATTGAACTTTCTAAATTAGAATAAAAGGTAAAAAAATGAAGATTTTAAAATTGAGCGTTGTTTTTCTGTACTTGGTGCTGATATCAGGAGTATTACTTTATCCAAGACTTGTAGATAAAATCCAATCAGATGCTGTTAGAGGGACGATTGAAGAGATCAAACGAAGTTATTCTCCATCTCCTTATGGCCCAGGACTTGATCCTGATAAAGTTGATGTAATTAGAATCAAAGAAGGGACTGATGATTAATGGTAGGTTTTTTTAAATATGGCGTTGCCAACAACTCCGTAGTCTCCAACGCCATATTGAACTAGAACGTCATTGATTTTACCTTGCAATAAGTTATTTGACCAAGAAACTTTAACTTGGAATGGCTCATTCATTATTTTTGCAAAAACAGGAATGTTTTTCTTCGCAGCGATTCCTGTTTTTAAAACATCGTAAGTTTGTTTAAATCTATCGGCAGGAATTGGCCATTGTTCGCCTTCCGTACCTGTCATGATGGCGTCTCCAACTTTTGAATTAACAGGCCCTTCTTTTGTCTGAATTGTTGCGTCCGCTTCTGCTGTTCTAAAATTTAATGGAATTGGTTTCTTTGATGTTTTAAAACCATTTGGGTCTTTTGATAGGTCAGGATTTTCATCTAGTCCAATTGTTTTGGCTGGCACTGCTGGCTTCGCTCCTGGCACTGCTGGCTTCGCTCCTGGCACTGCTGGCTTCGCTCCTGGCACTGCTGGCTTCACCACTGGCTTCGCTGCTGTGACTGCTGGCCTTGTCGTTGCTCGACGAATGTCGGCTTGCTCCGACACTTTGCTTTGCTCAATGATTTGATTTAGATTATAAAAGTTCATAAACTTATCCTTAAAGGACAGTGATATCAATTATTTTAGATAATGAATCTGTTAGATCATCAGGTCTTCTTTGGAATATTACGTTCATAATTCTTCCCGTTTGCGGTGTTCTTCCTTTAATTTTTTTGAATTCATCCCAAGATAAATAAAGTTGTGTGCCGTCTTTTAGTTTTATAGATATTGGGGTCTTTTTTTCTTGGATGATTATTATTTCACTTGTTTTTACGACAGATGGCAATACTAAGTCTGTACTGGGGAGGTGCAGAGGTCTCCCTGTCATGGAAAAAGTACTGCTTTGTTCACTTCCTGACATATCGCTAGAAACGAATGCCCCTCCTGACAAAGATGCGCCAGGGACATTTGTTTCATTAATGAATTCTTTGAAATTTAGTTTCATTACTCTACTAACTTATAATTAAACACTAACATATTTATGGTTTCATGGACAATAAAGAAAAAAAAGTTGATAGTAAGGAAGATGTTGATAGTAAGGAAGATGTTGATAGTAAGGAAGATGTTGATAGTAAGGAAGATGTTTGGAAAAATGCTTTTAGATATTCCAGCGAGGTGCATTTGGGCGAGTCTAGTAAGCCCATAGTTCGTCCTGGAGATTTAAAAATTAAAAAGGTGGATAATGTAATACCTTTATTTATTGAGTGTGAAAAGGATGGTGTGGATTTTACAGTATTTGCTTATATGGATTATTCTACTAGTACACTAAAAGTTACTGATGAGTCTTTTTTTTCTTCTGAAGAAGAGATTAAGCTTTTTAAAGAAGCTGTGATTAGTTATTTAATGAATAGGCAACATGGGTTTGAGTCCCCGCAAGTTCCGCAAGAAATAATTGATGAAGTGAAACAAAGACAAAATGATGTAGAGTCTAGCATTAATTACACTGATTTTTTTGGGAGTGAAAAAGATGGCGGAAGCAAATAGAATGAATTTCGGTATGGGGGTTATTGGAGAAGAGGGAAAGTCCCCTTTTTTTGATAAGCCATTGACACTGGAACGAGTGCATAATTGGATTAGAAAAAATGGAGATATAGAAGAGCCTGTTAAGGAGGAGTTGGTTTTATTGGTCAATAAATATCCTAATTCTGCTTTAAGTTCGTTTGTTAAAAACTTTGATACTCATTTAGTCAAAGCACGAGAAAATGCCACAAAGAGATAAAGAAGATTCTTTTGTAACGGCGATTCCCAAAATGCCTAAGTCCCCTATAGCTGACTTCGACATCAATTTTAATTCATTTGTAGATACTGTTTTAAAAGTTGAAAACAAGGAGTTTGTTCCGTCTTATCAAAATCAAAATTCCGCCGCAGCGGATTTGTTTGCGGATTTGGAAGATGATGTTACCATTGAAGTTGGGAAGGTTTCTTCTATTAAATGTGGTTTTTCAATGGACATCCCATTTGGTTATAAAGTAATAATCAATCCAAATGCAGAGTTAGCAAATAAAGGGTTCGTAACTTTGAATGGACCGATAGGGTCTTCTGAAAATGGAGAGTTAAATGTTATTGTTGGCAATTTAGGAGATGAATCCATTGCGATTTGTCGTGGGGACAAGTTTGCGCAAATGATGATTGAACCTACTATTTTTTTTAAATTTGTACAAAAAGACGATTATTTGCTTCACTAAAATAAGGTGTAATAAAATGAAGATATTTGCTATAATAACAGTAGCCAGACAGGTTGATGGAGACTATGTTTTTATTAAACCTGAAAAAGCTTTTAAAGAATCAACCGAGGCAGAGTCTTTCGTTAAAACAATTGCCGCACAACGGGCTGAGACAATATCTGGTGTTGAATGCCTTTGTGAAAGAGGCGTTTTTGAAATAGAAGTTGAAGAATAAAGAATAAAGAATAAAGAATAAAGAATAAAGGAAAAAGTTATAATGTCAGAAATTACTCCACATAATCCCTTGGAAGGGGAGCGTCCCGAACTAACATTAGATTTAAATGATGGTAGTGAGGAACACATCTCTATTGTTATAGTGCATAAAGATCGACCTGAATATTTAAATATTTGTTTGCAATCTATAGCTGTTACTAGTTTCAATAATAATTATGAAATTATTGTTGTAGACAATAATTCTGGAAAAGAAAGCCAAGAATTTCTAGATGATATTGAGGACGAGGTAACAGTTGTAAGAAACAAGGAGAATCTGTACTGGGGTCCGGCAGCGAATAAAGGTTTTAAAGAAATATCTGAGTCTTCTAAGTATGTTGTTTTTATGCACTGTGATGTTGTCATAACTAATCCAGCATGGTTGGATCTTCTTGTCAACGTCTCAGAATCTCAGAACGCTGGATTGGTTGGAACAGAACTTCAGTCTTACTATATGCAGAATCAAAAAGTAGATTTTATTCAAGAGTGGTTGGTTTTGGTAACAAAGGAGTGTTTTGAGGCTTGTGGGCCTTTTGAGGCATCAGTTCCTCAAGTAGGTTGTCCGTTCATACTTACCATGCAGTGCCAACGCAAAGGGTTTAATCCTCAAGTTATGAGAAATCCCATTGCTCATCATTATCGTATTTTTAGTTTAGATATTAATGATTATGAAAGATTGACTGAACAAGCCACTGTAACTTTGCCTAAGTTAATTCAGGACATTCAGAGTGAATCCGTTTAAATCGAAGGGTGGCGATTGATCATGAGCTTTGCTGAACAAGAAAATATTGTGGTTTGGAAAGCATATTACAATAAAGAAGAAGATTTATGTTATCTTCTAAATACTGATTCGGAAGATTGGTTTGAGTGGCAGGACGAGTATGATGAATGGAGTACTGTTTTTGTTGATTCGATGGACAGGCTTACTTTTGATCACGAATTTTCTGATGACACGGAAGCTGATGGCTGGATTATTCCAGATTCGGGTTGGACTTGTTGAGTTCAAATTCTCTCACTTTGATACATGTATCAAGATAGGTGTCAATGCTTTCTCCCGCATCTTGCCACCAACCTTTAACCATATTGGCTTTTAGCTTTCCTTCTGAAAGATATTGATTGTTAACATCCGTGATTTCAAATTCGCCTCGCCAAGAAGGGGTTAGGGAATCAATATGCTCCCAAATGTATTTGTCATATAAATAAAGTCCAACCACTGCTAAGTTTGATTTGGGGGATTTTGGTTTTTCCACTATAGAAACAACCTCGTTATTTTCGTTTACCTCTGCTACTCCATAGAATTTTGGATTTTTTGTTTTATATGTGAAAACTCGTGCGCCTGTGGGGTCTTTTGCGAAAGATTGGATTCCCTCAGGAACGGGGCATTCGAATATGTTGTCTCCTAATATCACACAAACGGGGGAATCCCCAGCCCATTCTTTAGCCAAGCTGAGAGCGTCGGCTACCCCATTTGGTTCTTTTTGGTAGGCATAGTTTAGAGTTCTTAAACCAAGTGCCTTGCCGTCTTCGAGAACGTTTAGGAAACTACCTGCATTATTCCCTCCTGACACTAGCAGGACATCTTTTATGCCGCTTTCTACTAGAGTTTTTATAGGCCAATATATCATTGGCTTATTGTAGATGGGCAAGAGGTTTTTATTGGTTACTTTGGTGAGCGGGTGTAGTCGTGTCCCCATTCCTCCCGCTAATATTATTCCTTTTATCATATTGTAATTTTAGCGACATGATGGATTAAATCAATGTGTGTTAAACACCATGTTCTTCCACTCGCTCTAGTGCTTCATCGTGTAAATGGGCATCAAAATATTTAAGAAGAACTTCTTTCAAGTTGTCTAGAGTGATATGAAAGGTTTTTAATATTGGATGGTTTTTATCAAGTTTTTCATGATTAACTTCTATCGGATCATTGTGGGTTATTTCATATTCGTTTGGATCATCGGGAGTCATTTGAACTCCAAAGTCTGCCTTTGATGTATGTCCTTTCATTCCTGGTGTCATTTCATAACTAAGATCATACACTACTTGATATACTTCCTTGTCCTCTCCTTGAGAGGGCAGACCTATGATTGCTGGTCTATTATCGGCATATCCAATTTCTTCAACTTCAAACTTATAAGAACCGCCAGGTATATCATCCCGTGGATCATAATCTTCTAACCAAGTTTTGAATGATTTCATAGTTCTTCCTTTATAAATTTATTCCATTCTTCGTGGTCATGAATGGTAATTTTATTTTTTGAATAATAATTTGCGTAGGCCATGCAGAATAGTTCTTCGGAATTTTGATTTTGCTTGTTTTTAGTTTTTTTAACTATTTTTTTCCATTTGGCTTTTAGATCTTTATTTAATAATTCGCCCCATATCAAATGACCTATTTCATGCAGTATTGTAAATTCTCTTCCATAGTTCCAAGGCGCTGCTATTATTATTTCTTTGTCGTCTATGGAACCAATGTGTTTTGGGTCGTTTTTTAGTGTGCTCTTAGGAGTGAACTTTATTTTATAGTTTTTCACAAGCTCTTTGTGTGCTTTAGGTAGTTTCCCTAAAGTCTTTTCTACTTGATCTTGTTCTTTTGATTCTATAAATGTTTTAAAGTTCATAGAGTTATATATTGAAAAAGGTTATCGTTTTTAATAACACAAGCTCTATTTAGAGCCAAAATTTGTGATGTATGGTTTAGCCTTAATTTATTTGGGGCTAAACTTTTTTATTATATCATATATAACTTGATGGCAAGAAAACCAACTACCAAAAAAAGTCCTCGTAAAACTTTTCATATAGACTTCCTTAATCCTGCACAAAAGGAAGCTTATGATTGTTTTTGCGAGAATGATGTTACATTTTTATTAGGACCCGCAGGAGTGGGTAAGTCATATTTGGCAACAGCTTTTGCTATAAACGAAGTTCTTTCTAAGAGAAAAAAAAGAATTATATTGACTCGCCCTATAGTTGAGGCTGGTGAAAGCTTAGGATTTTTGCCTGGCACTTTTGATGAAAAAGTCAATCCATATATGCTTCCTTTATTTGACGCAATAACCAAATTGACTGGTTCTGAATCCCAAAAAGAGGCTATAGAGAAAGCTATTGAAGTAGCTCCTTTAGCATATATGAGGGGAAGGTCTTTTGATGATTCTGTTTGTATATTTGATGAAGCTCAGAACGCTACTAAACAACAATTGAAGCTTTTTTTAAGTCGTTTTAATGATAATAGTAAAGTAATTGTTACTGGCGATCCACGACAAAGTGATTTGTTGGGCGATGTAGCATTAACATATGTTGTTTCTAGACTAGAGAGTATCGACGGCATTGGCGTTATTGAATTTGGCTCAGATTCTATTGTTCGGCATCCTTTAGTCTCTGCAATTCTTGAAAGACTAGAGTAAATAATACATACTATTAGTCTTTTTTTATGGAGTTGTTTGATGGCAGTGGTTAGCGAACTTTCCTTGAAGTGGAATGTAGGTAAACTTCCCCTTAAGAATTATCGTGTTGAGGGGTGTTGTATTGTGCCCGGCCAGAATACTACTGGATTTGACACTGGTCAAACCACTCCTGACACAGGAGCGCCCAATCCTAATGCTGGCCTTAAGTGCGAGTCTAGATTTGTTGTTAATATATTAGCAAGAGATCTGGGTGATTTGTGCCTTCAGTTAAGAAAGAGGGAATTTTATTGGCCTATCTGCAAAATACAGGTTTTTAACCAACCGGCACAGGGGGCAAACCTTAAAGGATTTGGTAATCCATTGGGACCACCCAACACCGATTGCTGTTCTGACATATATGGAGACCCCACAGAAGCAGCGCCATCTGGTCCTAATGTGCCTAATGCAAATGAAGTGGAATTTCAAACTTTAACTGACATTCCACATGTCGTATGGGCTAATGTTCCTGAATGTATAGACTATAATGTTACCCATATATACAAAAAGTTAAATTTTTCAATTGCAGTTGAAAGGGTGTTTGTTTTTGGGGGCGGTGAATAATGGCGCATATGAATTTAGGAGGCAGCGCCGTTGCTGTAATTGCCCGTCCTCATGGTAACTATGTTGGGATTGATGGAGTTGTTGTAGAAGGACAGGCGACAATAGTTTCGTCGGCACAATCGTACCAGGGCACTGCGTCTCCGGTTATTTCTGGGGAATCCATCGTAGTATCCAGTTTTACTCCAAGATATTATTCTCCACGCCCAGCAACCACCACAGTTACTATAATTGATAAGATTGAACTTGGCACTGGAGATAAGGTCACTTTACGATCAGCAAGTGCCCCAAGTATAGATATTGATTTTGCTGTAGATCTCGATACCTCAGCCACATCCACAGTCACTATAACTGACTATGCCGAACTGAATGATGGAGATAAGGTCGCTTTACGATCAACAAGTGCTCCGAGCACAGACATTGATTTTGCTGTAGATTCTGATGTTGCTGCAACCGCCACAGTCACAATAACCGATTATGCTGAACTTAATGCTGGAGACAAGGTGACTTTGCGAGCGACAAACGCTCCAAGCGTAGATATTGATTTTGATATTGCCTGGGGCACACATGCTGAGAGCTACATCGCTTCTGCGTTGGCAAATCTTATTAATGCAAATTCTAATTTCTCAGCTTCAGCAAATAATACGGTTGTAACAATCACGCAATCTATTGAAGGAGCAGCGGGGAACACTACGGTTGTTTTAACAGATAGTGGTAACTCTGGTATGTCTAAAACGGACTTTACTGGTGGTGTTGACGGGGACTGGGATGTTGGTAGTTCAAACGCTGATGCCGCTGCTGCTTTAGCGATCTTTGTTAATGCAAATTCTAATTTCTCAGCTTCAGCAAATAATGCGGTCGTAACAATCACACAATCTATTGGCAGCGTAGCGGGGAACACTACTGTTTCTTTGACAGACAGTGGTGACGCTGGTATGTCTAAAACAGATTTTACTGGTGGTTCTGATGGAAGTTGGGATTTAGGTGCTTCAAATAATGAAGCTGCTTCTGCTTTGGCAATTTTTATTAATGCAAACGCCAATTTTTCAGCGGCAGCAAATAATGCCGTTGTAACAATCACACAATCTACTAAAGGAACAGTGGGCAACACTACTGTTTCTTTGACAGATAGTGGTGACGTTGGTATGTCGAAAACAGATTTTAGTGGTGGTGTAGACAACCCAATTGAAGGAGGTATGGCACTAGGAGGGGTGTATGATGTGGTATCTACTGCATATTCTTTTTCTGGTTCGGGCGGCATTCAGTCTTCTGGGTCGCTTGATGAACATTGGACTGCCAATCCTCGCATTTTGCTTCGTATCATACCAAGTGGAGGAATTAGTCTTGGCGGCTTGGCCGGTGCTTTTATATCAAATTATGTTGGCCTTGTGCCACTAGAGTTGGGAGGCACTTCTCTTCCATTTAATTCAACTGTTTATTTATATGCGGGAGTTGGCGGACCCGTTATGTCGGGAGAAGTATACGTAGCCTCGCCATCATGGACATATTCCGCCACTGGCGGGATTTCTTTAGGGGGAGAGTATTATCCAAGGTTTAATGTTATAGGAAATGATGTTACTACATCTGTTGAATCTGCTTCTACATTTGTTAGTGACGCAACTGTGGGAACCGTTGATTGGACTTCTCCTTCCTCAGCCTCATCAAATGATGGACAGGATGCTTCTGTTGTTTTGTCGGCAGGAGTTATTTCTAAATACTTAAAATCTACTAATTTTGGTTTTAGTATTCCATCTGTTGATACGATTATGGGCGTGAGAGTTCTTGTTGATAAACACCAGACAGGTGGCGATAGTATTAAAGATGAATCAATTAAGTTGGTTAAAGATGGTACTGTTCAAGGAGATGATAAAATTCTCCCTGCTGCTAATAACTGGCTGTATTCTCCGCCACCGTGGGGAGTGATTACATCTATTGATGAAAGTGTTTCCAATTATCAAAATGATGGATCGGTAAAATTACTTGCTAATGGCTCGTATGCGTTCAACAGTACGAACACAACGCATTCGGTGTCGCACACTGCTGCCTACGATAGCCAAAGCTTCATGAGATTTGTGGATGTCAATATTCCTAGTGATGCTAAAATTACTTCTGCTAAGATAACACTTCTAGTTGATGGGAATACCAATGCAAATGGGCAAACTGCGAAAATTTGTGCCAACGCTTCTGATGACGCCGGTCTGCCCCTGACTGCACATGCAGTTACGGGGGCCGTTCCCACTACATCTAATGTGACTTGGACATTTGATAATACTCAAAGTGGAAATTTCATAGAGACTCCCGATATTTCTAGTGTAATTCAAGAGATAGTGGATCGTGATGGGTGGACGCATCCTGACTCCGCAATGGTGGTTTATTTTAGAGACCCATCAAGTGCTGGAAGTGATTGGGAAATTCAATTTCGTGCTTTTGGACAAAATCAGTCTGGAACTGGGTCAGCTTTTCTAGAAATAACTTATTATGATCCTGCTTTTGTAGAATATGGTTTTGATGATAACGACACGCCGGTACCCGGTATCGATTGGCCTCCGTTTGACACTTGGGGTCTTGATTTAACTTATGACGATATAAATGATTCTACTTTTGGAGTAGTTCTTTCTGCAAAGAATGACTTGCCTTCTTCTGCTGCCGGGTCGGTTTCTGCTCTTATAGATTATGTTGAAATGTCTATTTATCATTTGAAGATAGGTGCGACAATAGGCGGCTCTGCAATTGCCGGTGTTCCTTTTAGGAACTATGTTAGTTCGGGAGGGATTACTATTTCTGGGGAGGCCATACTCGGAGAATCTTCTTCTTATAGTTATGTTGGTTCTGGTGGTGCGACATTGTCAGGAACCTCCCACATTGATACTACTGGCGGAGTGTCTGGGTATTTTGAGGATTTGACCACGTCAGTTAAATATGATGTTACTTATTCTGGTTTTGATGTATTTTTTGGTACAGGCGAGGCCCCGGAACATGTTGTCGATCTTCCTGATGTGGTTAATTTGTGTGGATGCGACCCTGTTAATGCTATGGTTAATTTAAAACATAATTTATTGCATGCCTCTAAACTTGGGAAGTTTATACAAAGGAATGCTTTTACCCTTCCAGTCGATATTAAATTGATTTATAATTCTATTACGGGTTCTTGGAGAAATAATTTTCACTATGAAAGTATTTCTGGTGAAGAAATTTTTGATGTTCTTTTTGAATGGTCTTGCATTCCTGAGATAGGATCTAATGATCTTGGCTATGATGCGTGGAAGTTTTCTCTTCTAGTTCACTATCACCATGAGCCGGAAGTAGATAAAGATACTAGAGTCGTTTTGGTGTTTCCAAAAGGTCATTTTTGTAGTAGAGGACAAAGACTTGATGCATCATTTGAAATTGATACACAAAGTAAAATAACCACGGTGACAGCCTCGTCAGCGGCTTCTAGTAGTTTTGTTGTTGATACTATAATAAATGATGATATTCGGTTATTTGTCGGAAATTATTGGAAGGAACATCCTTTAGAGTTAAAAATAGAAGAGAAAGTTACGACTTCAACTGCGTTTATTGAAGTGGATCTGGGACATATACTTCCTCCAGAAGATTCCCAAACCGGGGAGGTAGCAACGGCGGAGTCATCTGCCTTGCTTGATACATATTTGTAAGGATATAATTTATGGTTGTTTTGATTTGTATTTTATTGGTGTTGGTTTTAATTAATTTGATTTTTTCTATATTCATTGGCATTATTCTTGTTAGAGTTCTTGAATCCGTCATGCGTTTTGGGCGAGTTAAACCTGCACCGAAGCCGGACCCTAGAACCAGCAGCGGCCTGCCACCTGGCTTAGTTGATGTTCCGCCATTATATGATGTTCATGGCAATGTTGGTGATACACATGGTATGCAAGATCAAACTGTTAAGTAGATCGATAGACTCCCATTGCGGCTTCTGAATTGCATTTGGCTCTGTGGAGCAAGGCAGCCTGTGCTTTTTTAACAGTTCTTAACTCCATGTCTCCGCCCCACGCTTGTAACGCAGGTTGTTGCAGGGCACGTCCATAAGAAAATGATAATCGCCAAGGCCATTTCCCTATGCCTGGAATGATTAACTTGTTTAAGAGATTAAGATGTTTTGTGGCGTCTTCGAAGCTTTGTCCGCCTGATAAAAAGGCTATGCCTGGTACGGCTGGGGGGACGGTTCTAGATATACATTTTAAAGTTTTTTCTGCAACTTCTCTTCCTGTAATGTCAGCATTGAGACTGTTGTATCCTTCTAGAACCATGTTGCATTTTAAAATCATTCCTTCTAAAAACACATTTAAAAAGTGTAGTTCTGAAAACGTGTTTTTTAATACTTTTTCTGTTATTTCAAGAGATTGGTCAACATTTTGATTGCCGTCCATGAGAACTTCTGGTTCGACAATTGGCACTAATCCACATTCTTGGGACATTGCTGCAAAACGAGCTAAATTTATGGCGTTTTCACGAATACAGGTGTAAGACGGGATTTCTTTTCCTACGGAGATAACTGCTCTCCATTTGGTGAATGAGGCGCCAAGTCTTTTGTATTCTTTTAACCTTTCTCTTAATCCGTCTAAGCCTTCTGTTAATGTTTCTCTTTCGTGTTGGGCCATTTCTTTTGCGCCTTTGTCTACTTTTATTCCGGTCAAGATTCCTTTATTTGATAGATATTTAGGAAATGGAGTTCCGTCAAATGTTTTCTGATTTATAGTTTCATCATACATGATGACGCCACTGATGTACTGCTCTAGCCCTTCTGTTGTAAAAAGAATATTTCTATAGGCCCTTCTTAATTCATGCGTTGATCCGGTATTAATGGACTTAAATCTTTTGGTTATGGTCGGGGTGCTTTCGTCTGCCGCAAGGATTCCTTTTCCTAGAGACACCAATTGCTGCGCAGTTTTAGATAATTTGGTTTTTTCCATTTTTAGTTTCCTTTTGAATAGTAAAGCACATTGACCTTGTGACGTTTTTTAATTACTTTATCATAAGATTTCAGGCAGCCCATCCGTAGAGAGAAGCGGCAGATTATGACTAAGGAAGTTGAATTTGTTAGATTTAATTCCTATAGGAATTTTGGAGTTGAGATCGAGGTCGGGAGTGAAGTTTGCCCAGATTCGATAGCTCACTCTATTATAAAAAGTTCTCATTGTAAAGATGTGAAAATTTTTGATTGGAATCAGTCAATTAACAATAGTGATTGGCATGTTAAGAGTGATGCGAGTTGCGGAATAGGAGAGGATGCTGGTTGGGAGATAGCATCATATGTTGGTTCTGGATATTTGGATGCATTAGATATTTCTAAAACAGCATCTGCCCTGAAAGTGACAACTGGGGCAAAAATTAATAGAAATTGTGGTTTGCATGTTCATGTCAATGTAGAAGATTTTAGCGTGAGAGATATGGCTATTTTATTGGCATATTGGATTAAAATAGAAAATACACTTTCCTTCGCAGTACCTTCGTGGCGTGTTGATGGGGTATTTTGCCAATTAATTAACAAATTGCAAGCACATTATAAAAGAAACGAATATTCTCCTGATTATTTCTGGACTATCAATAAACCAAGAAACTTATCTGCTCATGATAATTTCTATAAGATGTTTACTCTTAATTTAGTGAACTACGAATCGTCTTTGCAAGGTCTAATTGACAGGAAGACTGTTGAATTCCGCATGCCGGAAGGCACATTGAATGAAAGCGATATTATTAATTGGATAAGACTTTTTGTTACTTTTGTTGATAATTGTAAAAAAAAGTTGCATATGCCATCGAATACGGTTTCTGTTTCTTTGTCGGAAACTCTTAATATCCTTGGACTGAGTCATAAAGAAAAGTTTTATATTTTAAGTAAGGGTATGTTTAAAACTAAAAGTTGGCTTCTTAAAAGGATAATGCAACAGGCTGTAAAAAGAAAAAGTGATCGACTCTACAGGTCTTCTTTTAAATTTCTTAATTTTATGGAACATTAATTATGAAAAACTTTATATTTGTTTTTGCTTTTCTCTTTGCCATCGCTGGCGTTTGCGATTCCTCTTTTGCTCAATCTCCTGATTCCGATTTAAAGTGGAATCGTTGGACGACTAATAACTTTGTCATATTAAGTATTGACAAAGATCAGGGAGATTATTTGTTTAACAATATTGAGAACATCAAAGAAGCGGCAGTTTCTAAGTGGGGTATAAAAAACTCAGCATTCGAGAATAGGTGCAAAATTATGGTGGTTAAAGACAAGGGCCTGTTTGAAAGGATGTTTAGAATTGATGAAACACGAGTAGAGATTAGAAAAAATGGTGATGGAAGCACACAGGCGATAATTTGGTGTTTGATAGACGGCAGTTCTATTGATGTTCCTATTTCTGTGGCAGTTTCCGAGGCTCATTTTTATTCCAAAAAAGATTATGGATGTTTTTGGGCCAGCAAGGGGATGTCGCTGCTTGCTCAGTCATTGCCTGATATCAGAGCAGGAGCAAAGAGAGTCAATGGTTTCATAGTAGAAGATAAACCAATGTATTTTGGAAAATCTATTTTCAACATTAATAGGTCGCAATATAAGAAATTGAGTGTGGAACACAAGCAATTGTTTGATGATGAAAGTGTTTTGCTTTGTTTGATGTTAAGAAAAGAATTTGGACAAGTTAAATTTCTTTCTTTTATTGAAGAAGCAGGTCGTGGCGATATTGAAAAATCTCTTAAAGTGTTTGGATTTGATGGTTTTAGTGATTTTGATGTTTCTTTTAAAACTTATATGAATGATGTCTCTAGAGACGTTTTTGATGATAAGACTCCTGATTCTTATCTCGGCATAAAAGCTGTTTCCCAATAATGTATTTGTATGGATGTGTGATATATAAATTATAGAATTTAATATTTACTGGAGGTTCAAAATGCTTTCTATATTGGGATGGGTCATATACGGCCTTATTGTTGGTCTTGTTGCTAAGTCGTTGCATCCAGGGGAAGATCCGGTTGGGTTTTTGCCTACCGTAGGGATTGGCATCGCTGGAAGTTATGTCGGTGGTCTTGTTAATTGGTCCATTGGACACGGAGATCCTTTTCAGCCTTCTGGCATTATAATGGGTGTAGTTGGCGGCGTTCTATTTTGTTGGTTATATAGAAAATGGAAAATGAATCAGTAATGATTTTAAAAGATGATGATAGTGATCTTTTAAATGGTTTTAAAAAAAGATATGATGGTGTTCATCCATTAATGTTTTTAAGATCCTTGGAGAGGTCTAAATCTCCGGGCGATTTATTTGATATTTTAGAAACGGTGCCCAATGATTTTCCAATTGCTTGGCATGAGGACAAGTGTAGGTGGGTGCATGTGTCTGATTTTATGCAATCTATTTTTCCCAAGGGCTGGCTGGAGTGAAAGTTCTAATTTTTTTTATAGTTTCAATCATTTTAAGTCCTCCATCTTTTTCTTCTGATAAAAAAATGGAGGGCTACCATAAGATGCAGAGGCCTTCGCAAATAGAATCCGACAATGGTTTGACTCGTCCTTCTCATATTTTTTCTAGGGGAATCTATAAACCTAGAATTTTCCCTACCTATTAAATAAAATGTGGCTTCAAGAAGAATATTTTAATAGACACGGCATTGATGCGTTGCTTCCTTTACACGCTAAGAAAGGATGCATATTTTTGGGGCCAACGGATAATTTTTCTCCGAATAAAGTTTTCTTTATTTCTTTTGAATGGATAGAAGGGAAGTTTCATCCGGGCAGGTATGTTTTTAATTACTTTAGACCTATTCACAACGGCTGCCGAGCGCATAGATTTTTCGAGTCAATAAAAATATTTAATTTGCATAGTGACGAATATGAAGATTATTGGGTCAAATTAAATAAAGGCAATAGATTTTTTCCTATAACTTCTAGTCAGCAGGTTCAACTTATGGCATGGAGTATTTTTCTTTTTTGTTATGATGAGTGGGCATCTAAAAATGGTTTGCATGATTTGTTTTTTGAGACAATAAATCCATTGGTTAGCGAAGAAAAAAGGATGAGGCTTTATAAAAAGTCGCTTCTTTATTTGAGGAATCATTACCCCTCAGTTCATTCTAATTATGATAATCAGGTGTTGAGTAAAGTGAGGCACTATTCTTATTGGGCGGCTAAGTTAATCGGTACCACCACAGGAGCGTGAGATGATAGACGACAATTTTATTGAATATAAGGAGCTTAAATATGGTTTTAAGTATGGGGCCGCAAAAGTAACACGGCTGTTTTCTGATGAAAAGAAGGGTTGGGTGACTTTGGGTGTTGAAACTCCTAAATCTGTGATTCAAGTATATGTAACTAAAACGGGCAAAATAAGAATACATTCCAGTGACGGCGGCGAGTGGCTTGAGTCAAAATGATGAATTATATTCGCATTGATTTGTTTTTGTTTTTTTTATAATCTTATATTATGTTGATTAACTTTGGTAGAAAAAAAGAATTCGATCCCTCTCATTCGCCATATGCGTCCCTAACGGCGGGGGCATATGCGGTTGACGGAGAAAAGATCTCTTGGGTTAAGTGCCGTGAACAGTTTGCTGTTAAATTTTCTCATAGTGTAGATGGGATATATTTTGTGCATAAAAAAGGGCAAGGCGAATCTGTTGCTGCATTCATACTTCAGGCTGAGAAGGTGTTGGGGATTCATTATAAGGAAAGATCAATTTTTAGCAAAACTAACAAGGATAGTGTAATTTGGGTAAGCGTTTCTTGTTTTTGGAAAGAATGTGAATTGAGAAGATCTTTATTTACAATTTTACTTCGGGCTGGGATGGATTATTCTATAGAAAAAAATAATTTTTCTAAAACTCTTTTTTCCAACTTATATGTTAGGCAAACAGAAGTAGCTATTAAAAGGTTTTTTTTTGGTTTTGTTGATTTTAGAATACAAATGGTTACAACTCATTATGCTGGCGACCACCGTATGGCTCCGTCGCAAATTTCTCGCAAGGGATGGGTGAATACATTTAAAGATGCTGGGTTTAAGGATGTTAAAAAGATATTAGTTAAACCGGCCAAAAAGAATCCTGAAGATAATTTTTTGGCTGTGGGAACATTGTGGGCTTAAAAATGAACAAATTAGGTGCAACAAAAGAAAAGGATTCATGGAACGGTCGTGATGATCGGATAAGATGGTGCGTCAAAACTGATCTAGATTCCATAGCACGTCTGGAGCTTCATGACGGCCAGTCGATGTGGAATAGGGGAGATATATTGGATTCATTGCGACAACGTCATGTAATTGGAAATGTTTTTGAGAAAGAAGGCAAGGTTGTAGCTTTTATTGCTTATAAGCTATCTGAAAATTGCTATGATATTTTAACGCTAGTCACAGATCCTTTGTATAGAAAAATGGGGATTGCCACTAAGTTGGTTGAGAGGATGGAAGAAAAAATTGCACATCTCGGCAAAAGAAAGTTTATAGAAATTAGATTAAGGGATATCAATCTTCACGCACAAAATTTTCTTAAAAAGTTAGGTTTTTCGGCTGTGGAAGTTTTTCCAAAGTATTACGAAGATTATTCACAGGATTGTTATTTGTTTAGAAAAGAAATAATTAAGGATGCATGATGGCTTATGTTTTGCATGAACGTTTTGATTCTTGGGCGGATACTTACGATCAGTCCCTAATTGTTAAGTGGAATAGATACATTCAGAGGAAGGTTTTGTCGGAGGTTTTGTTGGATGATGAATTTAATCGAGTAAACGTTGCGGGCGGCAGCATTTTAGATCTTGCTTGTGGCACTGGGCATTTTATTCAATTAATGTCACGTTCGATTCCCTTCAATAAAATTCGTAAGGTTTTTGGAGATGATGAGAGGGATATTGAATTATATGGTATAGATGCTTCTAAAGAGATGGTTAAGCAGGCCAAGGCTAAGTTCGGAGACAGATTTGACATTCGCCATGCCTATGCTGATGATACAACATTTGAAGATGATAAATTTGACTATATTGTTTGCACAACTGCTTTTCACCATTTCCCTGATCCGTTGGCCGCAGTTAGGGAGATGAAAAGGGTATTAAAGGTTGGAGGTAAAATTATAATTTCTGATCTTAATATTTTACCTTTATTTGTTTTTAATAGAATTATGAAAAAGATAGAAGAAGATTTTGTTTCAATGTATAGTCGGTCTGAGTTTAGGGGATTTGCTTATGACTCTGGGTTAAAGGTTATGAAGCAAAAGATAGTTGGGGCTTTTGGGTTGATGAGTGTTTTTGAGAAGATATAACTTTTTTGCTTCTTAGAAGTAGCTTGATTTTGTTTATTGCTTCTTTTATAGATTTCAAATTATCTGCTTTAACTTTTTTGTTAGTTGCAAATCTACTGTTTACATAAGTTTCAAGATATACAGATATTTTAGATCCATTTTTGTTTGGAGATATAGTTATCTTTGTTAATTGTTTTTCTATAGGACATTGAGTATCCGATAATTCAAGAGAATATATTACTGTTCCATTTTTTTTAATCTCTGTATGTTCTTTAAGAGTGAAGTTCCATTTAAGACTAAAGGTGAAAATTTTCTTTATTTTTTGAACATGGATTTTATCTTTTTTATGCCATAAAATCTTTACACCGTTGCTTTGAATGATATGCAGTCGGTTTTTTTCGAGGATCTTATGTATTTTTGCCACGCTGTCAGGGACCTCAATATGATCTTCTACTATTGCTTCGCCTGCGATTGATTCCGTAATGAATAGTAGGAAATAGATTATAACAGATAGGTATAAATGTTTTATTTTATATTGTTGCATGGTAGATTATTTATGTGTTATTAGGATAAAAATGCGGCCCCATCGTCTAGCGGCCTAGGACACCGGCCTTTCACGCCGGTAACACGGGTTCGAGTCCCGTTGGGGTCATAATCCCCCGTCAGTTGGCGGGGGATTTTTTTTTATTTACAACACGATATTATTAAGTATCATTTAATTGTCTGAAAAACTTTGTTTTCAAGATGCCAGCGGAGGACTGCTGGATTCGTTTTGAAGAGATCGATGAGCATGGTGGCGGATTTGTCTCGATGAAGGCGTGATTTCCTTAAAAGGATTTCGAAAGAAGCACAGGACGGCACTTTCGCCGCCTTGTACTTTTGCGCAGAGAGCGATTGCATGATATTACCCGCCGAAAACAACATTGGTGTTGAGTCTAATTTGAAATTAGCTCTCAAGGTGGCCTATGGGTATGTAAAGAACGGCCAGCCAGTTAAAGATAGTGATGAATTTTCCGATGCTTGTATAGGACTTATACAGGCCAACGAAAATTACAATCCTGATTTAGGAGCTAAGTTTTCCACATATGCTTATCGTTGCATGAACAATGCTATCATTAATGGCATCAGGAAAAGAAATAGAATCAATCAACATTTTTTAGTTATAGATGAAATTAATGATTTAGAAGGAAAAGTTATTAAAGAGGACAATGTTGATATTAAGAAATTGCTTTCTGGTTTAGAAGGAAGAAACAAAGATGTGATTGTTAGTCATTATCTTGAGGGGGAGACGTTTGCGTCGATTGGTCGTCGGTTGGGAGTAACCAGAGCCGCAATTAGTCAAACGTGTGGTAAAGCTTTAAGTAAATTAAGGAAAAGTTTCAAAAGTGCGCCTGATGATTTTTCCATTAAGCATGTTGGGCGACAAAGACTGAATGGCGACAAGCGTTTCCATTTTTAGCTGAAGGAGATGAATAAGATGTCGAGAACATCATTGGAATAAAGGAAATTGATATGCGAAGATTGCTAATTGTTTGGGTCATTCTTTTTTTTGCTTCTGTGTCGCAAGCGCAGGATGTTAGCAATGCGACAATATCTCAGATCAACAGTTATCGCAACAGATCTAATCTTTCTGCCTTTGTTCCCAATAGCAAGTTGTCGCACGCCGCCCAGCATCATGCGAATTGGATGGCAAATAATTATCGGATGGTTCATCTTGAGGGACAAAAGCCAAAAATTAATACACGGGAAGTGTGGAGTAAGTCTACTTGGCATCCAATTAATCGGGCTGTTAAGTATGGTTATTTACAAGTAGATGTTTTAGCGAATCCCAAGGCCAACGATTATGTTGGCGAGATAATAGCTCATGGCGCACCACGTTCTGGTCCGGGTCGTTTTAATTCTGTTATTATTGTTAGGGGGTGGATGAACAGCACCGGACATAGGAAGACTATTTTAGGAAACTACAAAGAAATTGGTGTGGGATTTGCCAAGACCAGACAGGGAGACGCCTTTTGGTGTGTCGTGGTTGGTAAAACTAAATGATTGATTCCGAATAAAGCATTATTTGTGATCATTGCAAAAGTCGAGAAATGCGGTGTCAAACCCAATAATACGTTATTAAGTTGGATAATACATTATTAAGTCCACATTGAACTTTGATAAGCGGATATATTGTGTTGAGTTTATTGAAACGACTGGCTTAAAATCAAGGAAGAATTTTAATGAATATTTTAGATAAAGATGAAGCGTGGACAATGTACAATGAGTTCTTCTTACGATCAGCATTTCTTGGTACCTTGTCGAAGCCGTGTGTCTCGTCGGCATATGATGAGGAAGCTCAGAACACTGTTTGGAACGAATTCGGCAAAGCGCTGGGCAGCCTGAACGACAAAGGATTTTGCAGATGGGAAGCTGCCTCCGCTATTGATGCCTCTTATGAAGCGTCTAAATATCTTAATGAGTTTAATAACTTATACAGATTATTGATGGATATTGCACTTGAGTGTGAGCCGTGGATATCGTCGGACGACGAGATCGAGTGTAAGGCAAGCTACTTTTCACAAATGGCCGGTATGTATGATGATATTAGTCCAGAAGAATTGAGATTGAGTTACGCCGAAGGAAAATGCTATGAGGAGTCGTCGAACCGCTTTGTAGAACTAACAGTTGAACAAACAAAATTCATAGTTTTGATGGGGTCAACAATCATCGAAAATTGTTGGTTGGAACTCCGCTCACACAATGAAGGCAAGGAGGAATTATAAAATGAGCGATCAATATTCAGGCAATACTATTGGCGGCACTTACAGGTCTAAACGTTCCAATGTTTTAATCGACATACGTCAAGCACTCAGAGAATTGGACACACTGGGAACAACTATCGACCAACTTGAGGAGTCCAAAGAAGTTTTTTCAAAAATAATTTCCTTAAATCGTCGGCATGACTCAACAATTCCCAGCCCAGCGAATCTTGATGTTGTCAGAAAACAGTTTGATGTTGTCAGAAAAAAAATGATAGCTTCAGAAAAAACTTGTAGTGAATTGGGCGAGCATTTCACAGTCCACAACGGTTCGGCTAATGATGGCTTAATCACGATGAAAAAAAACATCGATAAGCAGGATGTTATTGAGGAAGCTATTGAGGCGATTGAGTTTTCTGAAGATCCAATAGAGATTTTGACTCAGGATTATAGTTCCGAAGAAAAGAAGGAGTCTAGGAGTTATGCTTATCACAGGCTTGACGCCAATGGCAAACCGATAACTAAAGCCATTAACGCTGGCTTGTTCATAGTTCACGACAAGTTAATGGACATAGTTCAGGCTTGGAATGAGGGTTTAATTGATAAACACACTCAGTTGGTTCTTGTGTCAGTCGGTAGTGTTGAAGAAAATGGCGAAAAAATAAAGGTAGTGGACATCCTGTCCTCTAACTTTGACTTAATTCTTGAGAACACGACTAAGGAAATGGGCTACGACAGTGTCCCTAGTTTCGACAAGTCACCGAGGTTTTGGCACAAGTCTATCCACACACTGAAAGAAAACAGCAAATGTGATTACAACGAAAATGGTTTTGTATGGTCTGACCTAAAGGGGAAAATTCAATACGCTTTTTTAGACTATTGCGGCAACAATAATTTTAAGTATATGAATTGGTACGAACAAGTATTGTACCCAATGATGAGCAACACGGCTCATGTTGCTATCAATCATTTTTCCTATGTTCGAGGCAATAGTTCATGGAGGGATATATGCAAAAAGTTTTTAGATGCCTGCTATGAAACTACCAATGCCATTGGTTGCTACAGATGGTTACAAAAGAATGGCAAAATGGATGATTTTAAGTCTAGGTACGAAGATGGTCTATATGCAATTAACGAAGCGTATGGCCATGATGATATAGAACACAGCGTGATTCAATTGCTAGGTTTTCATTCTATTGAATTAGGAACTCGTTGCACGCATGAGATTATCGACAGAGTGTGTAAAAAAAATCCAAACTTGATGATGGATGGATCAGGGCCTGCAATCGACCGACTTGACGATGATGCGTGGTCTACATACCTCTCAACAACTAGTGACAACGAAGTTGCCCAGCTTCACGCATTGAATTCCGCCTATGGGAGTTTGTCGTTGGAAGCGAGCCATAAGACTGAGCACGCAATAGAACATTTTGATTCCGCATTGATAGCCTCTGCCTTCTGGAAAGCTACATATCTTGACCACAAAAATCCACAAGCATTTGTTACAACGCCCCAAGCCGCCGAAGCGGTTCGGGAGATTACTAAAAACATAAAAAACAATAAACCAAGATTCTCCAATAGTTGGAAAGATGTACAAGACACACACGATAATATGCACCCATATGATATGGATAGGTATGAATATCAGGGTTCGCAGGGTTCGAGTAAAATGGTAATCCACAAGTTCATTGTTTTCAAACAAGCGCCAAAGTTCAAACATAAACCCAATTTATCGCTGGATCACCCCCGACAGACATCAACATTAAAGGGCATGCTTGAATACTCAACGATTTATGAACGATTTAGTCCACATTCAATGATGCTTCTGAATATTGAAGAAACAGCAGCCGATGAAGCAGGAACGGCAACGAATTTTATTTTTGACGAAGATGGCTCAATAATGTTTGAGGGATTGAACCTGCATCAATCAAATAGATTTAGTGATGAATATTGTGTAAAGGACGCCGCAAGGAGGATGAGCCACGCAAGTTCTTTGTCAGGATGCGTTAGAGGAATAGTTCAATGTTTTGATATCGACTTATTTAGCGAAGAAATGGATGAACACATGAACAACTGGAAACACATCCCTGCACTGCAAGGACTTACGTCGTCTGGGCTTGCCACGCCGACAATGGAGTGCTTTGCCGATGTGTTAGCATTGCCAACATGCACAGAAGTGTTGCATGACGGGGAATCGTAGTTATGAAAATCATTTTCCTTGATATCGATGGTGTATTAAACACCATACGAACTGCCAAAATTTTAGGAGATCATTTCATTGACGAGTCCTGTGTTGCTCTTGTGGCTCATATCGTTAAAGAAGCAAATGCAAAAATAGTCCTTTCTTCTAATTGGAGAATTGACGAGGACGATAAAAAAATAGTAGAAAAGGCACTATCCCCTCATGATCTTGAAATTTTTGACTGTACCCCTGTAATTGAGCATCCGCCTAATGAGTCTTTTGTATTCCGAAGTAAGGAAATACAATCATGGCTCGATAACAACGCAGTTCAAAAGTTTGTTGTTCTTGATGATGATCCAAGAGCAGACTTACAAGAAGGGTCTTTTTTCCAAGTCGATGAAACAATTGGTTTAACTATGGAAATAACCGAAAGGGCGATTGCTCATCTGAACGCATAGATAATACCATGAAAACTTTCTTTGAATGGTTATTATCTGAAAATGAGGAACTCCAAGGACTTGTGCCTCAAGAAGAAATTGGAAGTGGTCATTTTGCTACGGTGTATGCTACACAAAATCCCGACATCGTTATGCGTATGGAAAAAAGGAATGATCCAAATTCCTGCGAAAAATTCATGTCTGACCCGGCAGTTCAAGCTACCGGCGGGGTTGCAAAAATTTTTGGCACAAAAAATCAGATTACATACAAAGAAAGAGTTGATATAAATTGGTCCCAATATTTGGCTGCCAAATACAAAGAAGTTTTAGAAAGCAAGTATGATATTGCAAAACTTCTTCGAATCATGCCTTATGGATTGGAAACTGCAAAAAAACATGGAGAAACTGCTGCCTTTTTGCAACTAGCCCTAGAAGCTTTTCGGCAGAAAGATGTTATAATTGATTTTTTACAAATCTTTAATGAAGCCGCAGGGCTTATCGAAGCCATTAACATGGGGTTGCCATTTGATGATTTGCATTCAGATAACTTGGGGATCAATAGAAGTGGCAAACTCGTTGTAATCGATTGTTAAGCGTGCCGACGAAATAGGGCTATTTTTTATCATTCCCTATATTGTTTGGCAGCCAAAGACCCTTTGATGCTTTGCTTTTTTTCTTATAAACCGAATGCCAAAGGATGTTGCCTAGTTGTGTTCTTTTTTTTTCGTTATCTTCTGATTCTTCTTTTTCTTTTTCTTTTAACTTGTTTAGCCAGTAGTTCTTCATATTATCCTTAATAGCTATAGGTTGTTCTGTATGTATTTATCTTTATTAATTCAAGGAAGGATCTAAAGGTATGTTTTTTATTGATGCTTTTAATATCTCTAGGTATTCTGTGTTTAATATTTCGTTCCATAAACTGTCTTTTAAGTTAAAAACATATTCTAATTTTGATTCAAATATAAACCAAGAACCTGATTCAATTTCTTGTTCTATTTGACCAGTTTTCCATCGGCAATAACCTGCGAAAACTTTTAGTGTTTTTTCTTTTTTTATTATTTTATTTATTGTTTTCTTTGTTACTGTAAAATATACTTTATTTGTAATATATTCTTCTCCTAATTTTTTGTTTGTATGAATGGATATGATCGGTCCATCTATTGGCCCTCCTATATTGATTAATTGATTTGATTTTTGTTTGTAGCCAGTTGATTCTTCCCATATTTTTTCTATTGTTGCGCTTTTTAAATACTTATCTATTATTATTCCGTATGCGCCTTTGTGGCTATGTTCTAATATTAATATTGTGCTTTTTTCGAAAATGGAATCTTTAATTTCAGGCGAAGCAACCAGTAAATACCCTCTAAGTGATTTCATTTTTTATACTATTCTAAATTGTGAATACTATTTATTTTATCGATTTAAAGATTTCATTGGAAGAGGTATTATATGACTGGCGACGTAACTGTGGTTATAAGTTGTTGCGGCAGACCTCATAATTTAAAGGGTATTTGCCAATCCATAAGGTCACAAACGATAAAGCCAAAAGAAATATGGCTTCATTACAATGGTGATCCGGGGTCTTTATATCCGGCAAGGGGAAATCTTTTTGATGAAGTTGTTTGTTCGACTGGGGACTTCAAATCAAGATTTGCGACTTCTCTTTGTGCCGACACTTACTATTCTCTAGTTTGTGATGATGATTGTTTTTTAGGAAATAAGTGGATTGAAAATTGTCTAAAAACAATAGAGAGATCCCCAGGAATTATTGGGCCTGTTGGAAGCGTGCTGTCGGAAAGCACCCGTATTGAAGAAGGAGTTGAAATTGTTTGTGGCAAGGATGACGTTAAGAAGATAACAGAAGTTGATTTTGTCAGTGGATCTTATTTTTTAAAGACTGAGTGGGCACGTCATTTGTTTAGAGCAAAGACGATAGGTCGCAGTTGGGGATGTGATGGTTTCCAATTGGCGGCACGAGCGTGGTGTGCGGAGGGGGTTAGATGTTTTATGCCGCCACAACCCGCAGACAAGGAAGGCCATGGTTGTTGTTACTTCGGAATGTCGCAGCAAGATCGGCACAATCGTAAAAAATACAAAATGAAAGAATCTAAACAAAAAAAACTTGACGCTGCTGGCTGGAAAGTTGGTTCGGCGGAAGAGTTTTTAGGAGGCCAATTGTTTGTTGATCATGAAATGGAATTAGGCTGGATGCCACTGTGTCTTAGGAGTAGGATGTCAGATAATAATTCTATATAATATAGGAGGATTATATGTCAGCGACACTTCAGAAGAAGGTTTTGGTTCTTAATAAGTCATGGGTTGCGGTTGGTTCAGTTTCTCTCAAACGAGCCATAACACTTGTGTTTTCTGCTTATAAAGATGGTGAATCAAAGGCGAAAATAGTAGACCCTGTTAATGACTTTCAATTGTTTACTTGGAAAGATTGGTCCCAGTTTGTTCCAAGTGATGGGGAAGATTCAATAAGTAGTTCTAATTTAGTTTTTAGAGTGCCAGAAATTATTGTGTTAGGAAGGTATAATAAACTTCCTAATAGGAAGGTTTATTTTAATAGGAGGAATCTTTATCGTAGAGATAATTTTACTTGCCAGTATTGTGAGCGTAAGCTTGATTCCTCAGAGCTAACTATAGATCATATTGTTCCTAGGTCTCGTGGCGGAAAGTCTAATTGGGCCAATTGCGTTCTTGCTTGCAATAAATGCAATGCAAAAAAAGGAAGTAGCTTTCTTTCGGAAATTGGTTTAAGTCTTATGAGAAAACCATTTAAGCCCAAATTTAACATGTTAGACATTGACGTGAAAATTAAATCTTGGGAACATTTTCTTGGAGAAGCATATTGGAATGTTGAGCTAAAGTGACTCTCATAGTTCCATGAGAGCTTGCGTATATTTTTCTAATCCTCATCCATTTTATATGTTCATGGTTATGAACAGTATAAAGATGCTTCGTAATTACAATCAGTCTATTCCCATCTACCTTTACCTCATTGACACTCCTGTTACCATTTTTAATAGTGAAGGCATCAATACTGGCAAATCCTTCAATGGGGTTCATTATAATTTTGATAAGTATGACAAAGGCAAAGAGTTCTTTACAGATTTCTGCAATTTGTTTAATGTTAAGGTTGTTTACAAACCTTGGAAAAAAGATTATTTGGAATATTTTCTAATTAATAAGATTTATTTGTGTGAGTGCGAGGCTGAGTCGGTTGCTTTTTTAGATGCGGATACTTTTATTTTTAGAGATATAGAAGAATTATTTGATGCAAATCAAAAAAATGATTTTATTGCTTGTGAGAGCCATATGCCTTCTGATTGGAGTGGTGACTTTTTAGGAAGTACTGTACCATTTAACAGTGGGGTCATGTTGTTTAATAATAGTTCGCATAAAAGAATCGGCCCTTTGTGGGCTAATCAATGTGAGGAAATTTTGCGTGGCGACACGGAGTTGTCTAGTTGGATAAAAAACGGGAACAAATGGAGGACAGAAGAGGTATCCATTTCTAAAGTTGTTTTAGATAATGACATTGATTTTTCTTATTTTCCTAGGAGTCAAGTTTTTTTTCCCAAAATGCAAGGTGATGTAAAACTTTATTCTACAATTGTGTATCATTCTTTTACGCAAAACTGGAGGAAGATGTACAATTTATGTCAGGGAAGTTCACGTAAACTCAAAAATAGGTTTATTAAAAAATGAAATACGATGTAATCATAATTGGTGGTGGTCACAATGGTTTGGTTGCTGCGGCGTTTTTAGCAAAGAAGAAACTCAAAGTATGTGTCATTGAAAAAAGCGACGTGTTGGGAGGGTGCTGTTCTACTGAAGAACTTTGGCCTGGATTCAAGGTGTCGCCCGCTGCCTATGTCATTAGTTTATTTTCTTCGAAAATAATTAAGAGTTTGGATTTAAAGAAATATGGCTTTAAAATTCTTCCTCGCAATCCTTCTTCTTTTACGCCTTTGTCGAATGGGAAGTCTTTGGTCTTAGGGCATGATGAAAAAGGGAATATAGAAGAGATAGGGTCATTTAGTGTCAAAGATGCAATAAGATATAAAGAATATGAAAAATATCTTACGGATGTGGCAAAGGTTCTTGAGCCTCTTATGGAGAAATCCCCTCCGGTGCTTCCTTCTCCGTGGAGAAAGCTTAGTGTAAAAAATAAAATTAGAAATATAGTTAGGTTATCTAGATCTGCTCGTGCGGTCAAAAAACTTGCTTCACTAGATGCTATTAGACTGATGAACGGTAGCGCAATGGATCTTTTGGACGAATGGTTTGAAAGCGATGTTCTTAAAGCTACGCTGGCCACAGACGCCGTCATAGGCGCCCACATGTCCCCCTCAGACGCAGGAAGTGCATATGTTCTTCTACACCATGTTATGGGCAATGCAGGCGGTCAGAGAGGCGTCTGGGGCTATGTAGAGGGAGGAATGGGAGGATTAGCGGATTCTTTGGAAAGGTGTTGTATTAATTACGGAGTAGAATTCGTAAAAGAGACCGAAGTTAGACAAATAGTAGTTAAAAATTCAAAAGTAGAGGCGGTTTTGACAGACAATGGTTATTTTGAGACCAATGTAGTTGCTTCTTCTGTCGATGCAAATTTAACTTTTAACAAATTAATAGATGCTCCCTTGCCGGATGGGTTTTTTAATGCTGTCAATAGAATTGATTATTCGTCAGCGTCAGCTAAAGTGAATTTGGCTTTAAGTGGGGTGCCGGAGTTCACAGCCGGAAAAAGTAGAGATATTAGTTGTTTAAATGGAACAATTCATATATCCCCATCTGTTTCTTATATTGAAGATGCTTTTTCGGATTCAAAACAAGGAAAATTCAGTCGAAAACCTGTGTTGGAAATAACCATTCCTTCTATGGTAGATAAAACTATTGCCCCTGAGGGCAAGCATATTATGTCGATTTTTATTCAATATGCTCCTTATAAATTGTCGGGAGGATGGAATAATAAGAACAAAGATGCTTTGTTTAATACTTGTATTGAAACTGTTGGAGATTATGCTCCTAACATTAAGGACTTGATTCTTCATAAACAAGTTTTAACCCCTGTAGATTTAGAAAAAAAATATGGTCTGACGGGGGGGAATATTTTTCAGGGTGCTATGTCGGCCAATCAAATTTATTGTTTTAGACCTGTGTCTGGTTATTGTGATTATAGAACTCCTATTGAGGGCTTGTATATGTGCGGAGCGGCTACTCACCCTGGCGGAGGAGTCACAGGTCTAAGTGGAAGAAATGGTGCTTATTCTATTTTAGAGGATTATTAAATGCACCCGTATAAAGGCGTTCCTGTAAAGTTTGTTTCCAAGACATGGGGCTGGGAATCTTGGATAGTCAATAAAGATGAGTATTGCGGAAAGTTACTCTTTTTTAAGAAGGGGAAGAAGTGTAGTTTCCATTACCATCAAAAGGATGAAACTTTTTATATTCAAGAGGGGAAACTAAAAGTTTGGTACTCCTTTGATGATGATTTTCCCGAAGAAAGTGGTTGTGCAATTTGGGATAATCGTGACCCCACGCAGAGAGGAATTATTGTTTTGGATGAAGGGGACACTTTTTATGTCAAGCCCCCAATGCGACATAGAATGATGGGTCTAAAAGATACGCTTGTTCTTGAATTCTCTACTAAACACTCAGATTCAGATACGGTAAGGATAATAAAAAGTGAAAATTAAACCTGTAATTGGAATTGCACTGGATTTAAATTTAGAATCTGTCAGTGGGATCAGAATTGACGATTTAATTAAGAGGTCGCTTAGGAAGCTTTATAGGGAATTGAAACAGGATTTTATATTTCATTTACATAATCCTAAATCTGATTTGTATGATGTTGAATCGAATGAAATCAATGAAAATTATTTTTCTGCCGAATTAAATGATTTTACTCTTCCTTGCCCATTTAAATTTCAGACAGTATTGACTGGTTTGTTGGATCGTGTGGCAAATGATTGCGATAGTCCAGTTTTGGTCATTATAACAAACAGATACTTTGAAGAACAAAAATCTTGTTATGAATTAATGTTGCGTAATAATTTAAAAAAGGATTTGAATTGCAATTTTGTATTGGTGGGTGTTGGCGATAATTATGATAAAGATTCATTTTCTAGTTTAAGTAGTTTATCGTCGCTCTGTGATTTTGTTCATTTAGAGTTAGATGAATTGGAAGAATTAAATGATACATTATTATCATCCTTTATTCTCCATCTCACACATTGCGACCAGTTTAAACCGAGCAATGCTACATTGGTGGCACTACTTGACTCAAATAAAAAAAATATGGACAAGAACGTGCCGACACTGGATACCGCACACTATTGTGCCACGTTTGATTCTTCAGGGGGTTTTAATATTAGCGGCGATGTTGAAGTTAATGCGGATGATGATTTGTGCGAACAAGACAAAGTTCATTGTGAAGTTGGCGGAGTTTCTTTAAAGGCTAAAGGTTGTGCGGAAGTGGATGTTGAAGTTAATGCGGATGATGATTTGTGCGGCAAAGAAGGCATCGTCCACTCCAAAGGCGAAATGACCTTGAAAACCCACGATGCTACTGACAAAGTTCATTGTGAAGTTGGCGAAGTTTCTTTAAAGGCTAAAGGTTGTGCGGAAGTGGATGTGGTTGCTAAAAAATCAGTCAAGTCAATGAAGCGAACAACAAAGAAGCCAACAAAGAAGCCAACAAAGAAAAAAGTAAATAAAAAATCAAATAATACAAGTGAAGAGGATAAGTGAAAACTTCAAAGCCAAACCCTGTAAAGCACTATGCGTTTTTCAATTCTAATGTAGATATAATAATACCTTTCCATAATCAACAAAGCAAAGTTGCTCGTTTAGTCGATAGTATAATTGTAAATGTTAAAAGCAACCGAATTAGGTTCATATTGGTAGATGACGCATCTGCTGATAAGAATTTTGTTTCAGATTTTAATCCCGTTCCGTACATCACAGCGGTCAGGACGGATGAGCGAGTTGGATTTGGTGGCGCATTAAAAATTGGTTTTGAAAATAGTAAATCTCCGTGGCTGTGTTTTGTCCATTCAGATTGTGTTGTTGAAAATTCACAATGGTTAATTGCTTTAATGCAGACAATGTCTAATCTTAAAGACGAAGGAGTCAAATTGGTTTCTTCTAGGTCTAACAATCCTCAAATTGGCGACAAAAGGCTTGAGGGGAAAATAGATGATCATGTTGAAGATGTTATTTTAGATGATACTTTTGTTCCTTTATATTCTGCCTTGTGTCATAGAGAATTGTTTTCTAATGTTAATGGGTTTATAAAATCATATCCTTATGCCGGATACGAGGATGAGGAGTTTTATTATAGGATGAAAAGATATGGATTTAAGCAAGCCATATGTGCAAAGAGTTGGATTTGGCATGAGGGAAATGCTACTACCAAACATGTGGATGGGATAATAGAGGTTATGAAAAAAAATAGAGAAAAATGTGTTGCCGATATTAAATCATTTTCTTAAAAATGCAATTGTTAATCCTAAATATAATAGGACAAGTTGAATACTTGTTTGTATGTCAAAGTATTTTAACTTAAGGAGAAGAAAATGGCACATTCATTAGGTCACGAAGTTGGATCAGGTTTAAATTGTGAAAAGAGCGATGGAGCGATTTTAAACACTAAGTGGAGATATTTTTACGCTCAATGTCCAAAGGTCAATGTGTTTTGCAACCCTTATGGCGGAGCTTATTTGCCTGCTATAACCGTATGCAGACAGTTTAGAAATCAATTGGTTGATGCTGATGGTGATGGCATGGCTGATGGTGGCATTAACTAGTATTTGTTTTTCTTAAGTGATTATAAACAATTTAAAAACTCCCTGTTCCCAACAGGGAGTTTTTTTGTTAGGTTTGCCATCTATGAGTAAAACGAAACCAATCATAATTTCTGCATTTACTGACAGAGATATTGAACTAGATGTAGAAGTTGCACTAAATCTTTTAGGCAATGAAGGCAATGAAAGTATGTGTGAACATTGCGATCTAAGTGTCGGTCATATTTGCGAATTTTGTTTTTTATATGATTTGATTTTAAGAATGCGGAATAAAATTAGGAATTTCAAAGGGAGCGATGAGTGATGATTTTGCTTATAGGTTCATCGGGATATATCGGTCGCAAGTTTTCTATTGAACTTGCAAAAAGAGATTTGAGTTTTATTACTGTCTCCAGAGAGCAGTGTAAATATGATTCTCTTTTAAATATTATTGAATCTAATAATATAGGATTTATTGTTAATGCCGCTGGATATGTTGGCAAGCCAAATGTAGATGCTTGTGAAAGCAACAAAGATCTTGCTCTAGCGGGAAATGTTTATTTGCCTATGTTGATTTCCTCAGTTTGTTTAAAGGCTGGAATAAATTGGGGGCATGTATCTTCTGGGTGTATTTATTCTGGTGATAATGATGGGAATGGTTTTAAGGAAGAAGATGAACCTAATTTTTCTTTTTCAAGTCCTCCTTGTAGTTTTTATAGTGGAACTAAAGCGTTGTGTGAGAAGGCAATTGGTCAATTTGGGAATTGTTATATATGGCGAGTGAGGGTTCCATTTGATAATGTTGATAACCCTAGAAACTACCTTACCAAATTGATGAATTACGATATGTTGTTAAATGCCAGAAATTCTTTATCTCATATCGGTGATTTTGTTAGTTCTTGTTTAGATTTAATGGAGAAAGATTCTCCGTTGGGAATTTACAATATTGTCAATCCTGGATCAGTAACTACAGAAGAAGTTGTCTCTATTATTAAAAGAACTGTTTTGAATAAGGAGTTTAGCTTCTTTTCAGATGAACGTGAATTTAATGGCAAGGTAAATACTCCTCGATCCAGTTGTGTATTAAACACAGATAAGATTGCCGGGGAAGGAATCGTTTTGAGGCCTATTTTTAAATCTTTAGAGGATTCTTTATATTCGTGGGTTTCTTTAACTTGAATTATTAGTTTGTGCTGTATAAATAAAGAGGTGTTAAGATTTTCTAGGAGAAAAATAAAATGATATGCGAAAAAACAGAAGAAACGTCGGCAGGCGCAGATGATGCTGTCAAAGTTGTGGCTGAATGGAGATTGTTTTATTCGGCATGCCCCAAGACAAACACGTTTTGCTCAAATACGTCAAGTGCGTATGTTGCTGCCATTACGGTTTGCCGACAGGCGTTGTTTACCGGACAGGAAGCTTCGGCTTAAGGGATAATAGATTTAATATCTTTGTCACTAAGATTAGGAAACTTACCCCTAAGCGCTCCTTCTAGAGAGCTTAGGGGTTTTTCTGCGTCTATCCATTTTATGATGAATTCTTTTGGACTGAGGTTGGCATTTGCCTTCTGTATATCCCTTAGTTCTTGATCTTTATCTAATTTTTCTTTTTGATTTTGCGCAGAATTTGTCATATGTGCAAGTGCCTCTGGGCCTGACGTTCGGTAACTCCCGCCAGTTCCCCTGCCCATTCTGTCCATTAGTATCAGTATTAAAAGAAGCTTTATTTTTCTTTCGTTTTTATATTTTCCATTTTCATCTATCCACTGGTTGTTTCTTTTTTTGCCAAACCCTTCAGGCTTGAGAGTCATATGGTTATTTATAATAAACCATAGGTCGTCTTTGTCTTTTGCACTTGCGTCATTGTACATGTTGTGCCATATAGGATCTAACTTTTTCATTTCTGGTTCGAAGTGTTCAGGATTTTCATGGCCTATTGCTTGCCATCCTTTTTCTTCTTCTCCCCCTTTGTGTTCTGGCGGTAATTCTTTCCAATGTATTTTTTTTTCTTTATCTACAGTCCATTTAGTTGCTGAGGACTTTCCTATGTCGTGAAGCCATCCCGCTAGACGGAGTATGTTTTTTTCATCTTGGGAAAGATCCATATTAAAGTTGGAAAATGGGGAATCAGGATCTTGTTGCGATTGATTCATTATCGCAATGGCGTCGTTCATCGATTGTCTGACCATTCTTACATGGTTCCACACATTGCCTTCAGGATGGTGCTTGGGGTTTTGAGGCACATCCTTTAAGATGTCTTTTAGTGAAGCCATTTCTAGCCAGTTTCTGAATTGCATGTAGTTATATATGTGGAAATGGTCGTAAAATGGCTAGTCGTTGTTTTTTGGTTTATAAAACCTGTTTTTGATTTTTGGTTTAGAAGATTCTGTTTGCTGATGGCCGAAAGGACATCCTCTTATTTTAGATCTTTCTTCTTCGTTGGGTTCCATTTGGTCTTTTAATATTCGTTTTTTCTCTCTGAAATAAGTAGTAGAGTCTTTGGTTTTGCTTCCGTCTGGAAGCATGTTTTGTTTTCCACCCTTTCCAAATTTCTCTTGGTTATATTGTATCCAATAGTCAAACACCTCATTGGCTTCTTCAGTGTCTCTGTTAATTAATTCATTTGTACTTATTTTCCAGTCGCCTTCTATCCCTTCTCTTCTGATTGGTACTATTTGGGCGATTGGTGGCCATTCGTTTTTTCTGATATGAATCCATTCATTTTTGGTTTCGAAAATTAGGTTTGTCCATATATCGTATCGCATCCAGTCGGTTTCGAGGATTCCATCCATTACCCAAAATCCTCTTGGTGGGATGTTGTTTGGGCTTTTTATATGAAGCATCCATCCAGGCGGGGTTTCAAAAATGCATCCTGTCCACATTTGCACTACGTTTTTTTCTACCGCTCCCCAAGTGAATTTGGATCTTCCTTCTGGAGTTGCGGGGCAAAATTCATCTAGGTTGATGTTATCTTCTGGTTTAATCAGTGATTGTATGATTGTTCTTTCCGTGGGAGGATAACTTTCAAGAATGTTGTACTCAAACCCTGCGTCGGTATACATGATGTCTACATCAATTGCTGGATAAATCCACCAACCTGCACTGTTGGCATTGCTGAAGGGTTTGCAAAATTTTACGCCGGATTCGTTTGCCGTTCCGTTTAGGGTTTTCTCGGCGGGGACGATTTTTGAACTTTGTGGATGCAATCGCCAGATATTTAAGTTAAAATTTTCAGCCATGATTGTTTTCCGATAATTTTATTGATAACAGGGCAAATTGAATTATACATGTTGATTCGACTTTTGATTACATGATATAATTATAATTGACACATTTTTGTGGAAAATTTTTTGTTTTGAAGGGGAAGAGATCATGGATGAGGGCAAAGTTAAAGAGCTTAATATTGTTGGAGAAATTAGAAATGCATTTAAATGTTTGAATAATAAGATATTTAACAACAAAATCATTTCTCCTTCTATAAAAGTTGATGTAAATAAGAACTTTATGTTTAGATTTAGCGGCAAGCCGAATCAACATTATGAAATTATCATAGGCCGAAGAATAGGATCTTTTGATAAGAATGTAGTCTTGTCAAATATTGTTCATGAAATGATTCATGCTTTAAATTATTCTGAAAACGTAAAGGGAATTACGTCTAATCGATACCATAATAAAAAATTCCTTTCAGAAGCTTTAAATGCAGGACTCTATGTTGCAAGGGAGAAATCTACAGGGTGGAGTGCTACGTCTTATAAGCATTTAAAAGATGATGATTCAGTTCGCCCAAAAGACGATGATAATGCGGCGTTGATTGAAGTTTTTGATTCTTTTGAATTTAGTAAAAATGTATTGGCTGAAGCCAAGAAGGATGTGGAAAGAATTGTTTCAAAAACGAAAGGCAGACAGTACTTTCTCAAGTACATGTGCAATTGTCCAGAACCGCACAATAGCATTCGTTCAGGTCGTCGGTCCATTAATGTTGTTTGTGGAGAGTGCGGGTATAAATTTGTAGTTTCGAATTCTTAGGCATTTCGAATTCTTAGGCATTTTGTCCTTTACAACTCGTTTGTCTGGAGTATCCTCTTTTAGGAGGAGATTTTTAAAGAATGTCTATATCTGCACTGTACCCACCTAGCCCAAAGAATAAAATTAATCCACGGGATTTGCCTCATTATGAGGGAAGAGGTTATTTGGCCCAAAGGAAGTTTAATGGGGCCAGAAATCTTGTTCACATCTCCACAGATAGAGATGTCAAGTGCTTTGGCCGTCATGGATCTTTGCATAGTCGGTTCCAGATGTCAAATGTCTTGAAGGAAGAAATCCTTTCAAGTTTAGATCTTATTGATGGGCAGGAGTATTGGTTAGACTCGGAGCTTATGAACAAAACTAAGTCTGACTACTACAGGGATAAAATTGTTTTATTTGATGTCTTGCAGGCAGGTCAATATTTTTTTTCTAATCCTACTCAAGCAGTGAGATTGGAATTATTGTATGACATTTGTAGTAGGCCTAAAGTATTAGACGACAATAATGGATTGGCTTTTAAAGTTAGTGAGAACATTTTGCTTGCTGAAACTTTTGATTCATTGTTTGAAAAAAGGTTTAGAGAAAAGGTTTGTGATGAGATTGAGGGATTAGTTTTAAGGGACCCCAATTCTATTATTGGCAACTTTGGAGCAAAAAAATACGAGGCCAGTTGGCTCATACGATGCCGAAGGCCTAACAACATGTACAATTTTTAACCGTTGCAACATTTCACGGAGGAGAAAAAAGATGTCAGTTAGTATTCCTGTTAACTTTGAAGACAAGATTGATCATGTTTCTGGAAACTTATACAAGGTTGATTATGGGGTGATTAAATTCTCTCCTGATGAATTCAATCCTCGTGAGTTTGGTCGGGAGAGTAAAGATTCCCAACGAGCAGGGGCAGGTTTTGACAAAGAGTCTTTACGTGCTTTAGAAGATACAATTTGTGACAAGGGTCTATTTAAGCCTCTGATTTGTAGATTCGTCAATAAAAAATTGCAGATTGTTGCCGGTTGTCGTTCGTATTGCGCAATTACTAATGCTAGGAAGAAAAGAAGAAAAGACTGTTTGAATGTAGAAACAGAAAAAAAGGAATCCTATAAGACGGCATTGTCTAAGATAGAGGTCCGCATTATGGATCTTGATGATGATGAGGCTCGATCTGTTGCTTGGGTTGAGAACTCTACTGCCGTTCCTATTGGTGATGTCGCAACCGTCCAAACAGTTAAGCATTATCGTGATGCTGGTTTTGATGACGAGAAAATAATTAGTCTCACGGGAAACAAATCGGGTCAATGGCTTAGAAATATAGATAAGATTATAAGTTTGGACGAAAAATCTTATTCTTGTTTTTGCGACGACCAGATAAACCTTTCTGTTGCGCAGGCGTTAGCTGAAATTGATGATTTGGAAGAAAGACATATTCTTTTAGACTTTACAATTAAGTTTGCTAATGCTAGATCTAAAGAAAAAGTTGAACGTGCTAAAAAGGCGCTGGATAAAGCAGAGAGCAAAGAAGAAATTGCGGGCGCAAATGTAGCTGTTGCCAATTTAATTGGCACGGAGGAAGAAAAGGACTCTGCTGTAGACGGTCTTGAAGAAGCGTCAAAAAATGTTGAGGAAAAGCAAGATGCTGTCTCTCAGGCCGAAGAAAAACAGCAAGCTAAGGCTACTGATTTGAAAAAGGCCATTTCCACAACAGGAGCCTCTGGTTCTAAAAAGATTTCTGCTGCTCTAAGAGAAGCGAAGATTAGAAAGCTTTATCTAAATCCTCTTGCAAAGCTAATCGGACAGAATGGGTTTAATGAAGATGGAAGTCTGGCAGTCTCTATTGATTCTTTGAATATAGCTTTCTCTGTTGTTAATGGAATTTTAAGAGGAGAGACTGATGTTATTTCTGTCTTGAAAGAATTTGAAAAAGATGGTTCTTCAAAAGAAGGTCAACCTACGAGCGACCTCGGTTTACAGTCGCATGAAGTCGATCTTGCAGAAATGGAAGAATATTCAGAAGAGTTAGATCAAGAATATATTGGAGAAGTTTAAGGATAGTGTTCATAAAACGAACAAGCGTTTGATACCTACAGTGTATGATTAACGTTTGTCCATTTTGCGGTAAGTCTTTGGCTGAAGCACTTGTTTCTGCTGGCTTGTCGGCTTGTTTAAATTGTAATAAAATTATTGAAAGCTCTTTGCATAATCGCTTGCTATCTGCTGGCTGGGAAGCTAGAAGAGGCAATCATGATCTGTCACGATTGAAATACGAGCAGAAACTTTCTGAGGAAGAGGCTATATTGGTATTGGCCTTCGTGGTAGAGCATGGATTTTCTCATGATGATTTTCAAAATGCTTTAAAAAAACTAGGAATAAAAAACCCTAGAAAGGAGTAGGGGGTCGCCTATGGATAGTACATTTCGTTTATTCGGACTGAATGATAGTCGTGAGTTTTCAGGGCGAGTGTCTGAATTTTTAGATGTCCCTCTTTCTAAGCATGTTGAATTTTACTTTGATGATAAAGAGCCTTATTTGCGGTCAGACGTAAACGTCAGGGGATGTGATGTTTACGTGATCCAATCGCTTTATAGCGATGAGGAAGAGTCTGTTAGTGAAAAATTTGCTAAACTTTTATTTTTTATCGGTTCCCTAGTTGATGCCTCTGCACGTAGAATAACGGCGGTGGTGCCTTATTTGGGTTTTTCTAGACAAGATAGAAAAACGGAGAGTCGTGCCCCGATTACCGCCAAATATGTTGCTATACTATTGGAATCTGTGGGTTGCAATCGTTTAGTGACGATGGATGTTCACAACCTGTCAGCGTTTCAGAATGGATTTAGAATTCAAACTGACACATTAGAAGCTAAAAATTTATTGGCTGACTATGTTTCTGCCCAGATTAATGTAGAATCTGATTTAGTGGTTCTTTCTCCTGATGCGGGAGGAATGACCAGAGCCATGAGATTTAGGAAGTCCCTTGGCAAAAGATTAGGAATAGACGTTGGTTTGTCTTATCTGGATAAGGTTAGGACTTTTGATAAAGTGGAAGGTTTTAATATAATAGGAGACGTAGAAAAAAAGGATGTCGTCATTGTAGATGATATTATTTCTACTGGCGGCACTTTAAAAGAATGCAAGAAAGCGGTTGAAAAAAATGGCGGGAGAGTGTGGGGAGCATGTGCCACTCATGGATTGTTTGTTGGTGAAGCAACAAACAATTTAGAAAATTTTGAACGCATTATTGTTACTGATACCGTTGCGCCATTTCGGTTTGAAGGGTGTTCTAACTTAAAAATTATTTCAACTTCACGAATGTTTTCTCAAGCAATTCGAAGAACGCACGAAGAAGGTGGTTCTATTAGCGATTTGTTGGAGTAGGCTTTTTTTCTAACTCGGATCTTTCTTCTAACTCAGATCTTAAAATAGAAACTCCTTGGTCTGCCTCTATTCCAATGCGAACCTTGTTGTAGTTGTCAATTCTTACGACAGTTATTTTTATGTCTTTAAAGTTTTCGCCTTTTAGGATTATCTGTTCATCTTTTTTTCTTGAAAGAACGAGCATTTTTAAACTCCATTTAGTGGTTTGATTTTGAATAGTATAGTTAAATAGAAATTAGAAATCAATATGAGCTTTAAAATCTAAAAAATTTTGCTTTACAATATGACTTTTGCTTGTATAGTGTTAATAGAAGTTTGTTGAAGACAACAATTGGTTACTTGGTTAAATTAGTTCCCTTTTCTAAGTAATCTTGACAATAACTTTGGGAACACATTAGAAGGAGACGGTTATGAATTCCGTTTTCAGCACCGAGACGGTACTACAGCAGTGCGAATCGTTGTCGGAGTTGAGTGGTCGTAAAGCTCAATTGCTCAACGAGATTCAAACAATTGACAAGCAACTTATTGCTTTGTTTGAATTTCCAAAAGCGACAAAGGCAACTAAAGCTAAAAAGTCTAGTAAATCTAGGATTAGCAAAGTTGCTATTTCGACGGCGAAGCGTAAGGGTCCCAAGAAGGGAACTAAGTTTGGCCCTCGCAAAAAGAACAAATGGCCTTCTTTAAAGGAATGTGTGAAAGAAGTCTTGGCCAATGGGCCTAAGGAAGGCATGACAGCCTCCCAGATTTGTGAAGCTGTTGTTGCGGTAGGTTACAAAACTAGTTCCGCAAATATGGCTGGGAATGTCTATCAGGCACTCCACTCTTTGGCCAACAAAGAGGGTCATCTTTCTAAGAACAAGAAGTCGTATGTTCTTAGAAAACAGCAATCTAAGGTTGCTTGACCAACGTTTTTTAGTACGTTTCAAAAAAACGGGCTTGTCTATATGGCAGGCTCGTTTTTTTTTTGTGATTTTAAAATTGAGTTCTTTTTACCTATATTAATAATATACAAAAATTAATTAGGAGAATAAATGAGTGATGCAAAAGTAAAAAAAAAGACAACGGCGGGCGAAGCGACTCTTTCTAATATTATGAATGAATACTTGTCACCTGAAGATGCGCAAGAAATTGTTCAAAGGTTAGAGAGCGAAGTTGGAAGTGAAGATGATACTGTTAAAGTTAGTCTGTCTTTATTAAGAAGTCTTTACGATCATGAAGAGCCTAAGGATTATGCCAATCAGTCTTATCTTTATTTGGTCATATCTTTTCATTTTGCTGTAATATTGGGAAATGTCTCTGCTCTTTTCATTCTTCCTTTTGTTGCCCCTTGGTATATTGCCCTTCCTTTAATGAGTTTAATTGTAAATTTGATGTTTAGTCCTTTATCTTGCCCATTAACTAGACTTGAATCAAGAATTAGGAAGAGTTTAGGAATGGACGAAATTCGTCATTTTGTTAAACATTATTTTATAGATCCTGTTCGAAAGTATGTTGGCGGCAAGACATTGATACAGAAGGTTAGAGAAAGGAAGGCCAAGAAAGAAGAAGGCAATTGGGATGATCTAAAAGAAAAAGCTAAAGCCGCAGGGACAACCCCTGAAAAGTTAATGGCTTTGATGGAAAAAGATTAAACTTCTTTTGTGCTGATCATTAAATCTTTTACGTTTTCTGTGCAAAACCCTTCGTTTTCTCTTTCTATAAATTCATAGATAACGCCTGTTAATTCAGACGGCTTGGTAAATACTTGGGTTAAACCAGGACATGTTAATGGTTCTTTTGTTAGAAATTCTGCATATCCTTTTTCCTTCCATTCATTCATAGTTTCTTTTACCGAATCAACCATATAGGCGATATGATGAAGCCCGCCTATTCCATTTCTATCTGCAACCCATTTTCCTACTATGGAATTTGGTTCTCCATCTGAAACAAATATTTCTGGGGGGAGATGATATTCTTGGTTTTCAGCCCATTTTCCTTCCCATGTGTTTTTTTCTTTTTGATGATAGATAACGGGATTGCAAATTGTGGTCCATGGAACACCGTTAAATTGTTTTTCGGGAGGTTCTAATGCAATGCATTCCGCCATTGTTCCGTCATCAAATTTTATGTTAAATTCTGTTTGAATTTTATATTTTAAGGCATCCATTAAAAACTTTGTTGTTTTTTTTCTGTTTTTAACTCTAAACGCCAAGTGGTCTATTCTCATTGTTCTCCCTTCATAAATCAGTTTAATGTTTATATATTATATTAGTAAATTAAAGAGGTTATTGTGGAATTCAAAGAATCTATAGATATGAAGAAGGATTTGAAGAATTTCATTTACATTGGAAAGATGGCGGCTTTCTATGTTCCTTCTGATAAATTAAGTAAAAAAGAATTTGGGGAAAATGGGGATACTCCTAAGGATATGTTTCATGACTTCTTTATGAAAAACTTTAATGCTTATACGCATGAGAAAAGTGGAATTGAAGGATTTTGGAGGAAGGGAAAAGGAGCTATCGTAATAGATGAAAATGAAAGATATGAGGTTTCTTTTTTAGATGACAAGGGTCAACTTGAAAAATTCATTAAATTTTTAAGTAAAATGTGTAATCTGTTAAATGAAAACTCTATTTATGTAACCATTGGAGATAGTTCGTGGTTAGTTGAAAAAGAGGAATAATGAATTGTACTGTTTTAAAGCTTTTTAATACTTCAGTTAAGTTGCATTGGTCATGGTTGGCTTTGGTGCTTGTTTTGTTATTTGCTTATCCTAACTTCGCTATATTTTTTCTTTTGGCTCATTTTTTTGTTCTTTTACATGAATTTGGTCATGTTGTTATGGCTCAACATTTAGGAGTGGGTACTGGAGATATTACGTTATATCCTATTGGGGGATTGGCCAAAGTTATTATTCCTAGGAATTCAATTAAAGAGATGCTGATTGTTTTTGCTGGACCGGCGGTTAATTTGGTTCTAGCTTTAGGGTTTTTTGTGTTACTTCTTTTGCAAGTTCCCAATCCAGCTTCGATGCCTGAAACGTGGACTATGCTATCATTTCTTAATTTTTGTTGTATGTGCAATATTGCGTTATTTGTTTTTAACTTATTGCCGATATTTCCTGCCGATGGCGGCAGATTGCTTAGAGCTACTCTTTTCTTTTTTATGAAAGATGATTATTATAAATCTACTCTTGTGTCAGTTAGGATAGGTCAGATGTTGGAGATAGGCATGGTTGTGTTTGGGTTATGTTTTGGTTATTTCATGCTTTCTTTCATTGCTGTGTTTTTGTTTGTTGCGGCTGAGAGTGAGCTTAACTTAGTGCGTTTGTCTTCTGATGTAGTTGAAGAATAGGTTGCAACTCCTTGTCTCATTTATCTTTACAGTTTGTTTATTGGAAGTAGAATGTAAGTGTAGGGGAAAATATTCATTGGCCCAAAAATATTTAGATTAAGGAAATCAGATGTCTGACAAAACAAAACAACCAAAACAAACAAAACAATGTGATTTTTGTGGGAAAAACTACAAAGAAACAGGCCCTTTGATTGAGGGTAACAATAAAAGTGGAAACGTCTATATTTGTGCCGATTGTGTTGAAACGTGTGTGGAAATTATTCGTAGAAATAACCCTACAGAAGTACAAGATGCTGTTCCTGCAAATGAACTTAAGCTGCCTAATCCAAAGGCTCTTGTTAGCTACCTGGATGAACATGTGATTGGCCAAGATCACGCCAAAAAAGTTTTGGCGGTGGCAGTTCATAATCATTACAAGCGATTGATTAGTAATGAAAAGTGTGATCCTAGTGATGATTTAAAAGATGTTATAATTGATAAGAGCAATATTTTGATGACCGGACCAACAGGGTGTGGTAAAACTTTGTTAGCAAAGACTCTTGCGGAAAAACTTGATGTTCCTTTTGCCATTGGTGATGCCACCACATTAACCGAAGCGGGGTATGTTGGTGAGGATGTAGAAAATCTTGTTTTAAAGCTTTTGCATTCTGCTGATTTTGATGTAGAGGCAGCACAGAGAGGCATTATTTATATTGATGAAATTGATAAAATTGGTTCTACTAATAATAATGTGTCAATAACTCGTGACGTTAGTGGGGAAGGCGTTCAGCAGTCTCTTTTGAAGCTGTTAGAAGGCACTACGGCCAACGTTCCCCCGCAAGGAGGCCGGAAACATCCAGAACAGCAATATATTCAAGTTGACACATCTAATATTTTATTTATTTGTGGTGGTGCTTTTTCAGGGATAGAAGATATTATTGCCAAGAGGACTGATAAAAAGTCTATTGGCTTTGGCGCTAGTAGATCGGAAAAGGTTGAGGTTGATTCTGGGGAGTTGACTAGTGAAGACCTTCATAGTTTTGGTTTTATTCCTGAGTTGATTGGCAGATTGCCCGTTATTAGTGTTCTTAAGGAACTCACAGAAGACGATTTAATCAGAGTTATTACTGAGCCTAAAAACGCTATTGTGAAACAATATCAAAAGTTGTTTCAATTTGAAGGCGCTACTTTAGAGTTTACTGACGATGCTATTAAAGAAATAATTTGTAAGGCTAAACAGAACAAAACTGGCGCAAGGGCGATTCGTGGAGTGGTTGAATCTGTGATGTTGGATGTGATGTATGAATTGCCTGACCAGAAGACTAAAGGAAAGCATTTTGTTATTACAGATAAGATAGTTCGTGGGGAAGACTCTATCTTCGCTTCTGCGGAGGCAGCGTAGCGTAGTGTGGGCGTGATGGGGTTACGAACTACAATGAGTTAGACAACAATTGGAGATGCTAGTGCAATCTTATAACATTGATCGACACAAAGCTTTAAGCAGAACAATGTTCCCCTTTCAATTAAATTGGGAAGAAGATAAAATTGTTTCTGATAGTTTATTGAAATTTTTCGACTTGGTTGAAGAGGACGATAGTTGTTTAGAGCCTACTTTAGATCCAAGGTTGATAGCGCTACAAACTTTGTATAGATCTTTTAAGGACAATTTGGATGTTGAGGAAAGACAAAAAACTGGTTTTTGATTTTAGTGCGAAACCTTTATCATTTTCTCAACGGATTTCAAGCATTTTAGCTGTTTTGATTGGTAGCTTTGTATTGGGTGCTATCTTATCTTCGTTTGTTTTAGGCATTTACTTTGCTACGGATGTTTTGCTAAATTTTTTCTATGAAAAGTAATTTTTTGCAATTATCGAGTGGTGAATTTCCTGTAGAATAAAAAAATGCATCTTTTATTTGTTTATGGAACGCTCAAGAAAGGTTGTTCTAGGTCGTCTGTTCTAGAATCTAGTCGGTTTATTGGAGTGGCAAAAACCACCCCGAACTATAAATTATATGATTGTGGAACATACCCTGCCTTAGCAGAACGGTTGCACGTTGAGGGTACAGCCAGAAGTGGTGGAGTTTGGGGGGAGCTATATGAAGTTGATGATCCTGTCATGAGTAGATTGGATCAGATTGAAGGCGTTGATGTGGGTCTGTATAAGCGATCAATTGTAAATCTGTCTGATTTTTCTTTGGTTAATCTTCCTTTCTCCGCAGAAACAGTAGACTTTTTGGAAAAAAAGGCTACAATATCCTATGTTTATCTTCACGATGTCAGTTCTTTAGAACAATGTGGGGCTATTTGGTCCCCTAGGTAACAGACATGAAGTGCTTTTATTGGTGGTCTAAAAGAAGGAACTTTTGGAAATGGGAAAATTTTATATAATATCAGGGAAATATAGGAAGATTAAAAATGCAAACTCAATAGAGTCAGCATTGAATTTGGCGGCTAAAGAAATGATTGATCGCCCGGATGGCTTGGCGGATGTCATTACGATAAACGAGCATGGTTATGAAGGGCCTTATGGAGATGATGTTTTTTTTCTCACTGACCACGTTTTAGATAAAATAGAAAAACACTTTTAGATAGTATTTTCTATTTTACAATTTGTATATTTTATGTAGAATGTAAGTGACATGGTTGATGTAAGTTAGCACTTACATACAACTTAAACAATTTTTATGGAGAACGAAACGATGAGAATATTGTCTGTGCTGGCGTTGGTTACATTTGCTTCCTTTTTGACTGGTTGTAATGCGGATTCGGATGATACCCCCGCAGCAGTCGATCCTCCTGCCGTAACGAATGGAGAAGAAGCCCCTGCTGCTACTGAAGAAGAGCCTGCTGCTGAAGAGCCTGCTGCTACTGATACTAAGTAACGGCATGTATGTCGTTATGCTTGATTTCTAAACCCTGATGATGGAGACTGAAGAAGATGAGTAAGCTTACGCAAGAAGAAGTCCAGTCGCTTATTTGTGTGATTAAGAATGCTGACAAATATGCTTCGGCTGGGTTTAGCATTAATGTGTCTGGTTGTAGTGAAGAGTTGGGAACGATTCAGTTCTCTACAAGCTCCGCTTCTAAGATTTCCAAGCGACAGAAGGGGTATTGGAGCAAAGTGAAGAGAGTTGCTTCTAAGAACAATATCTCAGTTGCTCAAGCTCGTAAGATCATTTCTGCCGAGAAGAAGTCCGCTTAATGGAAGGTGTTTAGTGTGTGGTTTTGAATGCCTTCATGTTAAGCTCTTTCCAAGACCCGCTGTATAGCACAGCGGGTCTTTTTTATTGTATAAAGGAGTTTGTGTAGAAAATACTATAGAAGGAACCTATAGAATGGAGACAGGCAATGTCAGGAAAACCGTTTTTTACAAAACATATGTTACAAAGATATGTTGAAAGATTTAGTGGAGAAAAAAAATATAAACACTTGGACAAGTGCAAAAAGGATTGTTCTCGTTGTAAAGAACTTATGCTAGATGTTGAAGAACACCTTTATTTCAAAGGAAGAAAAGTTAGGAAAGAAATATTTAAATTGATTGATGAGTCTGTTGAATTAAAATCGTATCGTAACTTTCCCCATTTTATGGAACGCATCTATGAAAAACACGGTTATAGGGGAAGATACAGTGTTTTGCATCATAAGAAAAAAGGAATTTTGTTCATTATGCTTTCATTAGGGTCGTCATATAAAGCCATTACTTGTCATGACAATAAAGGAAGTTCTTTGTTGTCACAATTATCTAGAAAAACTAAAAAGTTTGGAAAGAGGTCAGATGATGTATAAGATTTTTGTTTCATTGTTAATTGGATGTTGTTTAATTGGATGCGATGCATCAAGCACATCAAGTTCGCCTGATGATTTTTCCGTTAAGTATGTTGGGCGACAACGGCTGAAGGAGCAGCTTAAAGACCCAGATAGTCTAGAAATTATTTCTGAAGAGCTAATTAGACCGGGTCGAAATGGTGGCGAAGTTGGTTATCAGGCTAAGTTTAGAGCCAAGAATGGTTTTGGCGGGTACAATGTAGAAACTTTTTATACGGAATAGTAAAATGAAGAAATTTTTGATAGTTTTGTTAATGTTTTTAAGTTCTGTTTCTTGCGCTGATTTAGCTCCCATTGAGGCAGAAGAAAATCCTAACCAGTTGCAAAGCGAAATAATTTTAGTTCAGCCGGACAGCCAAGCTTCTGATGTTGGGTTGCAAGCTAAAGATGTGTTGGTGAGTTATAACGGCCAGAAAATTACAACACTTGGATCGTTTGACGATGCGCAGAGTGTTTGTCTTCGACAAAAAAATGAAAGCATTACGCTGGTGGTTGAACGGCAAGGAAAAAAAGTGGAGTTTATTGTTAAATATGGGCACTTGGGCATTGCCATTGCAGGTAGGTTTCCCGGCGGAAGAATTGATATTGTCGGTAAGGACTTAGACGGAGAGTCATTTAGCCTCAGTGACTATAGAGGCAATGTTGTGATGTTGGTTTTTTGGGGAGATTGGTGAGGCCCTTGTAGGTATTTGTACCCACACGAGCGGTCGCTCGCTAAAACATTTAAAGATAAGCCATTTGTTATTATAGGAGTAAATAGCGATAAAGACATAGACACGTTAAAGTCTAGAATTAAGGGCGGTTTAATTCCTAGTTTTGGAACTTCGGATGGCATGTTGAGATCTTTTTGGGATGGAGGCATAAATTCTGGACAAAACGACTTTCGCCTTAACCCTCATGGTACAAATGGGATGATATCAAGGCGATGTCAGATTCAAGCTTGGCCTACTGCTTGTATTATTGACCACAATGGAATTATTAGATATGCAACTAAAAATTTTAGAATTGAAACTACTCCTGCGTGGATATCTTTAGGGCCTACAACCTCTTTGAAGGATGAAAAGATAATGGTTCCTATAATAGAGGGGCTTCTGAAGAGTAATGATCTGCGAAATCGTACTTATTCCAGATGAGTATTTCTCTAAACAGCCTAATCGTTTTAAACCCCACCTCAGTATAAATGTTTGATATAAATTCATGTAATATTGTTTTACAAGGGCACTGGCGGACGTAGAATAAGGGTAGGAGAGCAAGGACGGATTTGTTTGCTCTTTTAGATACGGATATCCCTGCCCTTTTTTATAAGGAGATGATAGATGAGAAAGTTATTGATGTTATTGCCGCTTTTGTTTTCTAGTGGCTGCGCCTTTTCTTTTGGTGTTCATGTTCCTCTTTGCGAACCTACCCCGATTATACGTCCGGTTGTGCAGCCGAAGGAGTCTCCTAAAGCGGAACGGTCATTACGCCCGTTTGACCCGGCAAGCATTGTTCTTAATGGGTAAGGTGATTCTGTGATAAGTAATAATGCTGCGGACAATATGGGACTAGCTTATGCTGTTGTGCAAAGGACTAGGACTCCTAATGGTGTGAGTATACAAGACACGGAAGAGTTCTCAGATGCTTGCTTAGGACTGATTAACGCTGAAAGAGGATATGATCCTACTAAAGCAAAATTTTCTACCTTTGCGTACACTGTTTGTTATCGAGAGGTAATTAGAGGAAGGCAGAAGAGGTATAGAAAAAGACAACTTGGATTTGGGTGTGTTGATGAAGACATGACAGAAGAATTAATTGATGAAAATTTAATTGATCAATATATTCTTGAGTTTCATGAAAAAGAAAGTTTGCTTTTTAAATTGTTAGACAGTGCTGATTTGACAGATAGAGATTTAGATATTATTAAGTCGTATTATTGTTTGGGCATTCAGGGAGTGGCGTTGGCTAAAAAATATGGACTCAGTAAGCAAAGAGTGTCTCAAATACTTATCGAAACTCTTACAAAAATTAGAAAAGACAATAAAATCTTGATACGGAAGTATGAATTCTTGTTATGAAAACTGCATATTGGATTAAAGCTTCAAGGACTTAGTTTGTACTTCAGATTATGATTGAACTCGAAAGAAAGGGAAGCGATGAGTAACTTAACAAAAAGTATGTTGGCATTCTTGTTGTTGTTTTTTATTGGAACCAGTATTTCAGATGCTCAAATATTTAGAAGACGCAGAAGTTACAGCTACAGTTACAGTGGGTCTTATGGAGAATACAAACCGACAAAGTACTCTACAGAAAAGCGTTATAAGTTTGATGGTAAAAAATTATCTCTGCAAGACATTGCCCAACTAAGGGCTGAGGCAATGGCGAAGCATCGAGTTTTGACCCATGGGATACATTCGATTGCTAAAGTCCCAGCAGCACCAATTGCTGAGGGAATTGGCGTCAGCGGGGCCAGTAATTATAAAAATGTCAGCACTTGCATTGTTGGATCAATCGTGGTGGCGGATGGTTGGTGTAAGAGTAAAAGTGGTTCTATTTATCGTGTGAGATTTTGGAGATAATTATGCCGATGTCATTTCCTGATATGGAATCTTTGAAAGGACGAGCAGAGCAGCGAGGATTTCGTCAACCTAACGAAAATGAATTAGAGTTTCAGTTTCGTAAAGAATTTGCCGACTTCATGGAAAATATAGATATGGTGGAATCCATGGAAATACGAACGTCTAAAGGTTGGGACGAGTTTAATGAAAGACAAAAAATTAATTTGCTAGAACGCAAGATGGGTACGGGCAATTTGTTTAAGATATTTGTGGACACAGCAGAGTAGACTGTGTTTTTAGAAAGGGACACTATGATAGTGGGTAAAGTAGATGAGAAAAATTAAAATTTCAAACAAAGCAGCAGATTGCCTTGCTTGGTTTGTTGAACACCCTTATTACGGTGATGGAAAGTCTTTTTCTGAGGCCATTTTGTCTCTAACAGAAGAATGGTTTTCTAGGGAAGATAAAAATATGGAATGGACTAGAGGTAGTTTTGATTTGTTGAAAGACAAACAGAAGAAGTGAGTGTCTTATGTTCTTTAGAAAGGAACGAAATGAGAAGTTTTATTTTTAGCGTTGCGTTTTTGGGGTTGGCTATGCCTGCGGTGGCGGCTGATCCTCCGGTTTCTACTGATCCGTTAGTGGTGGAATTAGGAGTTCCTGTCATTTTGACAAGCCCGCCGACATTGGATCAGTTCCCAGATCAGTCTCCAGCTTTGGCTCCGCCCCCGTTGGATCGGCCTCCAGTTCCAACTGGTCAACCTGAGCATTTGAAGCCGGTGCGAACAATCATTGTTTATGATTGTGAGCCATTGTGGTTGGGAAAAAGAATTTTTGGCGGAGGCAAAAACTTAGTCTGCGGCGTTGGTCGATTTGGCAAACGTGCTGTTGTTGAGACTCTGGATCTTGGAGGCAGCGCCGTTGAGGGCACATTTGAATTTGGCCACGATGTGGTTGTGGGTACCGGAGATTGGATACACGGAATGTTTAGACCTCCGGTGTATAGACCCACCCATAGAATTGAGGTATATCCAATTCGTCCGACTTACTACTATTACAAAAAGTAAGTCTTCAAAACCAAGTGTTTTTAAGAGGCCCAATTGCTTTCGCAATTGGGCCTTTTTTGTTGGGCTTGGATGGTTAAATAATGTATGAGAATTGAAAAAATTGTTTCCAATAAAGAGGAATTATTAAGATTGATCCCTGATGGGACATTGGGGGCAGAAATTGGCAGTGGTCATTTTACTGAGAACATTAGGGATCATTTGCCATCAGCATCAGCACTGTGCACCTCAGTTAAGTCTTTAAAAAAGTTCCCTGATGAATTCTTTGATTGGATTTATTTAAATTCAGATATAGAAACATTCAAAGAAGATTTGAATGTTTGTTCTAAAAAGGTCAAGGTTGGTGGTCTTGTTTGTGGAAGTAATTACCGACATGGGGGAGATTCTTACGCCGTTAGTGTGCGTAGTGTGATGCATAAGCTTTTAGATGATCATGATTTTAAGCTTAAATATTTGACGGATGAAAATGATGGAAATTTGAGTTTTGCTGTGTCGAAACAAGGTTCTATTCATCCTTTGAAATCACTTTTGATATTTGTGCACTACAATCGAGAAGAACCTTGTCTTCATTTGCCTGAATACGTTAAGAAATATGTAAAAGCCTTAATGCCATTTTTTACAGATACTGTTATTTCTTCAAATTATAAAGGCCCTGAATGGAATGGCGTTCCCATTATGCGCTTTGAGAATGTAGGGTATGATTTCGGCTTTTTTTATCAGGCCTTACAAAATATAGAATTAGGAGAATATGAAAGAATAGCCTTCGTAAACGACAGCAACGAGGTTGTGAAATTAGGTTCATTTAATTCTATTTTTGAGTGGGCTAACCAAGAAGAGAATGAATTGTGGGGATTGACTGACAACAATTATGGGTACGGTCGTACCTCTGTTGGAAATTATCATATTCAAAGTCATTTTTTGGTATTTGAAAAAAAGGGAATCGAGCGATTAGAATCGTTTTTTGAACATATTAGATTTGGCGAAGATTATCTTATCCGTCCTACAGAGAAATTTAGAAGAAAGATAGTTAATCGATGCGAAGTAGGACTTTCTCAGTTCTTTATGGAATCAGAAATGAAGATAGGATCTTATTTTTCAGTTAATGATTTAAAGTCGCCTAATGTTGTGCCAGAGTGTGAACCGTTCGGTATGGATCTTACTATAAATTATTGGGAAAAATTAGTTGATGATGGATATCCGCTTATAAAGAGGAAAGTAATTGATGGATCTTATGTTGGATTGGGCAACTGGCGGATGAGTAAACTTTATTTAGATTTAGCGACATTTAAGACTATGTCTCCTGAAAGAAAAGTTAAAAAGATATTATTCATCAATCATTCAGAGAGTAGAACTGGTGCTCCCAAAGTAGTATTTGACGTAGCCAAAGAAATGAAAAAATACTTTGAAGTAAAAATGGTTAGTTTGGAAAATCTTGAGAACACAAGTGGTTCTATGCATCAAGAATTTAAAGAAAATTTTGATGTTATTTATCCAAATGGTTTAAGTGCATGTAATCTTCTTTTAAAAGAAAGGCCAGATTTAGTTTATGTCAATACTATTGTTTCTTATGAGTATGCTATTGCAGCAAAAGAATTGGATATACCAGTAATTTTTCATATTCATGAACTTGAATCAAGCTTCCCTGTTTTACTAGGGATAGCAAATCGACGTACAAACAAATTCACTTTTCGACCCAATAATGTTTTAAAGTTATTTGCTAAAAGCGCAGATAGATTTATAGCTGTTTCAGAGGCTACCCGTAGTTTTATTGTTAAAAAATTAAGATGTAATCCTGTTGATGTTGATTTGATTAATGCATTTGTGTCTTCAAAAGAAGTTAATGAAAAATCTGTTCAAAAAACTTTGTGTCAAGTAAATGAAGAAATAAACAAAGAAAAAGATGACATTATCGTTATTGGTATTGGAACTGCTTGTGTAAGAAAAGGGATAGATATTTTTATTGAATCTCAACAAATTTTAAAAAATAAAGGTTTTAACAATTTTAAATTTATTTGGATTGGAGGAGTGATTGAGGATAAGGATATAATATCAAAAATTATTGATGCAAGTGAAGATCTTGTTTTCTTAGGACCTAAAGAAAATCCTTTCCCTTATTTGAAATCTGCCGATATCTTTGTTTTGCCTTCTAGAGAAGATCCTTTCCCTTTAGTGGCCCTAGAAGCTATGGCTTTAGGAAAACCAGTTGTTGCTTTTAAGGACGGGGGAGGTATTCCTGAAGCTCTTGAAGATGATGGAGAAATAGTGAATGAAATGAATTCTGAATCTCTAGCTAATTCTATTTTGAAGTTGTCTAATGACAAAGAGTTAATGACTAGATATTCAGAGAGGGCTAAAAAAAGACAAAAAAAGTATTATGACAAAGATGTGGCAATTTCTAAAATTAAACTGGTGATAGACGAATGCTTAAAAGTGTAGAAAAAATATCAATTATGCTTCCTAGTTTTAACTATGATTTATTCATTTCAGAAGCAATAGAATCTGTTTTGAAACAAAGTCATAAAGATTGGGAATTAATTATTGTTGATGATGGTTCTAAAGATAATTCGGTTAGAGTTATTGAAAAATACATTAAAAAATGCGATAAAATAAAATTGCTCTTCCATCCTAATAAAGAAAATAAAGGTCTAGTAGAAACATATAGACTTGGATTGAAACATTGCTCAGGTGATTATATAGCATTTATTGAAGCGGATGATATTTGGAAACATGATGATTATCTCTCTTCAAAAATGGATATTTTTAAAAGACATAAAGATGTTATTTTGGTTCATAATGATGTTGAAATGTTTGGTGAATTGGCTGGATATTACGCCGTTTTTATAGAAAATAAAATTAGAGAAGATAGAAAAATTTATAAAATCAAAGAAATACCTTTTTATGCTTTTAAATATTTGTCAGTTTGGAATTACGTTTATACTTTTTCATGTTTTATTGTTAAAAAAGAATTATTAAATACTTGCAAATTTGATTTGAAGTTCCCACATGATTCTTTTAGTACATGGTTAGATTGGTGGCTTTTAGGGCAATTAAGCGTTAAAGGTAAATTTTTTTTCCAATCGGAAAAGAAAACTAAGTGGAGAGTTCATGGTGCGAGTTATATTCAGCAAGCTAAACGTAATCTTGGCACCATTGAGAATGCTCGATCAAATATAATTTCTAATGCTGCTGATTATTTGAATGGTTTTAATTAGGAAACAATCCAATATGAATAATAAGTTGTTTGAAATGTGGAAGGATGATATTGAAGCCTTTCTTGAAGATACAAGTTATCACGCTGCGTTAAGCGCAGAGGCAAGTCGCTCGGCGTCTGTAATTGAATAATATGATATATGGCAAAGATTTTGTGTGGTTGCACTTGGGGAAAACTGGAGGCACAACCGTAAGTCATCTTTTTAGCAAGTGCCCAGAAATAGTAGAGTTTAGAGATCTAGATGCTGATCCAGTAAAGCATCAAGGAATTTCAGATATCAAGGAAAGACTTCCTGACATTGATTTTGAGACAAAAGATAAAATAATTGGGTTCCGAAAAATAATCAATTGGATTGTTTCACATAATCATCATATGTTAAGAGCATTTCCTGAAAGATTTACACTTAAACAAATAGAAGAAAAATCTCTTATGGGGTTCATCCACAGTGGGCTGTCCGCACATTGCGGATTAAGTGCACATGAAGGAGATAGTGTAAAATGGGCATCGCCCGATGCGTGGCTTATGGGGTCTGTAAGTAACCTTAATATAAAACATTATATAAGAACAGAATATCTTTATGAGGATTTTATAAATATTATGTCCGAATACGGATTAAAAATTAAAGATAACAAGAGGTTGTTAAGTGCTGGTAATGAAAAAAGAAATATTGGTTCATATAAAAAAATACTTTATACACAAAAACAAATTAAAAAAATATACAATGACAATCCGATATGGATGTCTATCCAAAACAAAATATATGATGATTAACAAAATATCAATTCTGTTAGAGGAAGGCAACAATGAAGGACGAAGAATTTATCCATAAAGACATACCGTTGTCTAGTCAAGTCAGTCATATGAATTGGCGGGGGTTTTTGCATAAGCTAGGAAAAAAAGAAGGGTTTAGGGCATTAGAAGTAGGAAGCCGTGAAGTAGTGTATCATGACAATGAGGATCGAAGTCATTTTTCAGAGTATGTCGGTTTTGATTTTAAAGCAGGGAAGAACGTTGACGTTGTTGGGGATGCGCATAAGTTATCTTCTTATTTCAAGGAAGACGAGAAGTTTGATCTCATTTATTCCAGCGCATGCTTCGAACATTTTGCAATGCCGTGGGTGGTAGCAACTGAAATAGCTAAAACACTGAAGGTTGGTGGTTTTGTTTTTGTTGAAACGCATTTTTCGTATTCATCACATGGTAGACCTTGGAACTTTTTTCAGTTTAGTGACATGGGACTTCGGGTCTTGTTCTCTAGTGCGTTGGGTTTTGAATGCATTGAAGCTGGCGTATCTAATCCCTTGGTTGGAAGATTTTCGAGCTTGGCCGACGAGTATTTAAGGAATAAACCCGTCACAGGACTGTATTGTCATAGTGAATACCTTGGCAAAAAAATTAAAGAGGTGGGCGATTTTGATTGGAGTAACGTAGATTTAGAAGATGTGACAAATAGAACAATTTATCCTCACTAATTCTGCCATAATGATCTTTTCTTGACTTATTATGATAAAAACATTATCTTAAAATCATGCAAATAATTAATGAATTAAAGCTAGATTTTAAAGACGTTCTTATTCGACCAAAAAGGTCTGAAACAGCAAGTCGTTCTAAAGTTGAGTTAGAACGAACTTATAAGATGCTGAATTCCAGACAGGAATGGACGGGCGTTCCTATCATTGCCTCAAACATGATTGCCACAGGAACTATGGCAATGTCTAAATCTATTTCTGAGCATGGCATGTTGACATGTTTGCATAAACATTATGAAGAAGACGAGTTGGTAGATTTTTTTAATACGGAACAAAATCACCATGCTTTTTATACTATGGGCATAAGAGATGGAGATCTTGAAAGATTAAATAAAGTTAAAGAAATCTCTGATATAAAAAACATTTGTGTAGATGTTGCAAATGGTTATACAAATTATTTTCAAGACAAAGTTAAGCAGGTAAGGGAAGTTTGCCCTAATGCGACAATAATGGCTGGAAATGTCGTCACCCCAGAGATGGTTCAGGAGTTGCTTCTTTCGGGCGCAGCGGACATTGTTAAAATTGGCATTGGACCTGGAAGCGTTTGCACTACTAGAGTTAAAACGGGTGTGGGATATCCCCAATTATCAGCCGTCATTGAATGTGCTGATGCAGCCCATGGTCTTGGTGGTTTAATATGCAGTGATGGTGGTTGCACCGTGCCAGGGGATGTAGTGAAAGCATTTAGTGGTGGTGCTGATTTTGTAATGTTGGGCGGCATGCTTGCGGCGACTGATGAGTCGGAAGGGGACTGGGAAGAAGAAGCATTGTTGACAAATAATAGTGTGTGGCCGATGGAAACGACAGTAGAATCTGATGAAGAAGGCAATGTAATATGGGTTAAGAAATGTTTGAAATTTTATGGAATGTCTAGCGAAGAAGCCATGGCGAAGTATAATGGCGGCATGGCAGAATATCGTGCGGCAGAAGGAAAGTGTGTAAAGTTGCCATATAAAGGACCTGTGGATTTAGTTGTTAAAGACATCTTGGGCGGGATTCGTAGCGCTTGCGCCTATGTGGGAGCTAATCGTCTTAAAGATTTAAGTAAATGCACGACATTTATTAGAACTACGGTGCAAGAAAACCAGGTTTTCAGTTAGGGGTTGTTTTCTATAAAAAAACTTGATAAAATAAGCTGGCATGAATTTTTTGTATTGCCATTTTCCGGTGTTACTTTATAAAATGAAAAAGTAAATATGATTAAAATTGGTGTATTTGGATATGGAACAATAGGAAAAAGAGTTGCCGATGCTGTCATTCTCCAAGATGACATGGAGTTGGTCGGAGTAACATCGAAAAGATATAATTATAAAATAAAGTCGGCGGAAAAAAAGGGGATTAGTGTATTCCCAGTTTATGACAATTCTCATTTTGCTTTGTTAGAGAAATCTGATGTTGTTATAGACTGTGCGCCTAAGAAGATGGGTTTTGAAAATAAGAAATTATATGAACAATTTGGATTAAAAGCAATATTTCAAGGTGGAGAAAAACCAGATGTGGGGGCTAGTTTTGTAGCTCAGTGCAATTATGATGATGTTGCGGGAGAAGACTTCATCAGAGTAGTAAGCTGTAATACTACGGGGCTTTGTAGAACTCTTCATGCTATTGATAATGAGTATGGAGTTAAAAAAGTGCATGCTACAATAGTTCGTCGTGCTGCTGATCCTTGGGATATATATCATGGCCCGATAAATGCCATTGTTCCTATTTTAAAGCTGCCATCTCACCATGGTCCAGATGTTAGAACCGTTCTTTCAGACATGGATGTGTTTACCACTTCTATGACTGTGCCAACTACGGTGATGCACGTTCATAGTGTTACAGTAGATCTTGAATGTAAAACTGATGTCAATAGTGTGATAGAATTATTTAATAACACCACAAGATTGCGTGTGGTTAAGAGTTCTGATGGAATCAGATCAACTGCGGAAATCATAGAATATGCTAAAGATCTTGGAAGAAGCCGAGGCGATATGCCGGAGATATGCATTTGGGAAGAAACCATTGGGGTTATTGATAATAAATTGTTTTACTTGCAAGCAATACATCAAGAAAGTAATGTGATACCTGAGAACATTGATGCGGTTAGAGCAGCAACTGAATTGTGTGGGCAAGAAGAGAGTGTCCGCAAGACGAATGAAAGTTTAAGTATTTGAAAGGCAGAGTATGGATCAGGCACATTTATTGGCTAGTCATATTGCTCATGAAACACATTGTCGGCTTCAAAAGTGGATGGGAGGAGATGGGTATTTGGCGGACAATTTCATCGATCATTTCCATTCTGATTCGAACATCAAATCCTTTTTTGAAATTTCTAAAGAAGCAAGTCCAGAACGATTGGTTTGGATGTGTGAGAGGATAGAGAAAAAATCAGAACGTTGGCCCTCAACGAAATTGCACCGTTGGATTGGTCACATTCATGGTTGTGCTTTGGCGTTGGGAATTTTTACTTTTAATGACCTTAAAGATATTGTGTCTGAAGCCAAAAAACATTTTCCAGAGGAAGTGGATGATGATCTTTTTGATCATTTAGATGAAAGCAATCCATTTAGGATGGATATAGGCGGGGAAAGTTAAATATTATCGTGTATAAATTTAGAGTCAATAAAGTCGCAGGTGATTCATACTCCTTTGCGGTGTTTGATTTTAAGGAAAATTTAGTTTCTCTTAATATAGGAAGTGAACAAAACGTGCTAAGGAACGCCGGAGATTTAGGTTTCGATATAACTGGTGTAGATAAAAAGTTAAAGGAATTAGATAAATGGCAATCAGATCGCATTTCACGAAAATGCTGATTACGGTAGTATCTCCCGGTATCAATCAAATCTTTTAGTTTTCCCCTGTTAACTCGATTATAACTTCCGCTAGACGTTTAGCGTCCTCTCTCTTTAACACAACATCGTCAACATAATCCCTACCATGCCACATTATATTCCAGCACATCTTAATTCTATGCCACACACCCTTACGGCCAATACCTGCGCACTTCCATAGTTCTATATTAATGTCTTCATCTTGTGGATAGTCTTCATTCCAATCATACGAGACTATTCGTAATCCGTGAGACATACAGTCACAGGTAAAGAAATGTTCTACTATTTTATAATTTGTCATATTATTTTCTTATTTTACAGTGCATTGTAATTTAGTATAATGAATTGTATTTTTTAACTATCAAAAATGGCGAATTAGTTGTGAAAAATGAGTTATGGAAACATTAGACTTACATGGCTTAAGGCATCATCAAGTTGAGTTGCTGGTTGAGAACTTTGTTTTGATAAATGAAATGCCTGTGAAGATTATCACGGGCAATTCGCCTACTATGAAGCAAATTGTGCAATCCGTTTTGGATAGACATGATTTTGCTTCTTGTGTCGAGAGCGATTGGAACTTAGGGGCTATAATAGTGCATGAAAGTTAATGAGTTCACATAATATATAGTTAATGGAAATACACGTCTGGAATCTACTTAAAGACGGAAAATTAAATGATGTCATTGAAATGGCTAACAATGGTTCCCATTC
>Ga0302123_10000015_pt1 | contig 134166 bp, 131 predicted proteins | sample CB21_321_MG_FD_203109 | JGI IMG/M metagenome (GOLD analysis project Ga0302123, IMG submission 203109) | Marine microbial communities from Western Arctic Ocean, Canada - CB21_32.1 | ecosystem: Environmental > Aquatic > Marine > Oceanic | place: Canada: Western Arctic Ocean | collected 2017-09-28 | reverse complement strand
AGGCCACCGGTGCGGAGCTTGAGGTCCTTCAGATCGTCGACAGCTTGGCGGATGTCGTGCGCCGCAAAATGGATCCCGGCGGTCCTGACGTCTATAGAGGCGCATCAAGCACTCTCCCCCCCCCCCGTTGAAGCCCTCCAGGTGATCATGACTAAGTTCAAGGAGCACGCTCAGGCTCGCCTAGACGAGTTCGTCCAGGACGTCCTGGCTTCTGGCCTCATCGTCACCACCGTTATCCGCGAAGGTGACCCCTCTGACGTCATCGTCGAGGTCGCTGACGCGGGACCAGATACGCGGGTCGCCATGGGCTCCCACGGACGGTCCGGTGTCGCGTGCTGGGTTTACGGTAGCGTCGCGGATTGCGTTATCCACCACGTCCACGTTGGTCGTGCGCCGCAAGGAAGGTGAACAACGAGCGCTGGAGGCCATCATCAGGGTTGTTGTCCGCGCCGACGGTTCCGATGTCAGCGAGCGTGCCATCCCCACTGCCGTCGAGATGGCAAAGGATCTCTGCGTGGGTATCACCTTCCTGCGGTCGTTGGACATCGGCACAAGCTATACATTCCTGCCGATCGACTTTGGCGATCCGCCCATCCCTGGCGTTGACAGAGCGCGCGAAGAGGGCACTGCATACGCCGTTGCTATCGCGGACCGCATACGGAGGCTGGGCATCGCAGACGTCGACTCCAAGGCCATCGATGAGCACCCCGGGGATGCCATCGTCGACGAGGTCGGTCTGCAAGGCGACAAGCTTGTCGTCATGGACTCCCATGGATGTAGCGGACCTAGCCGTTGGCTTTTGCGTAGCGTCACGGATTTAGTCGTTGTCATAGTGCAGGGCCGGTGCTGGTTGTCCGAGTTGACCAACCCGAGGAATGACAACCCATAAGCGCCGCTAGCGCAGCCTCGTGGTAGTATCAGAACGTCTCCTCGTTGGGAGCGAGGCGTTCCTGAATTCTTTATCTCTTCCTGAATGCCGGAGTCTGATGGGCCTCGAACAGATCGTCGTTAAGGGTGCTCGCGAGCACAACTTAAAGAACGTCGACGTAACCATCCCGCGTGACAAACTTGTCGTCATCACGGGACCGTCCGGGTCGGGAAAGTCGACCCTCGCCTTCGACACGATCTATGCCGAGGGCCAGCGCCGTTACGTGGAATCCCTCTCGGCCTACGCTAGGCAATTCCTCGGCCGAATGGATAAGCCCGACGTCGAGTACATCGAGGGCCTTTCGCCCGCCATCTCCATCGACCAGAAGGGCGTTTCCAACAACCCCCGTTCCACCGTTGGCACCGTCACCGAGATTTACGACTACCTACGGCTGCTTTACGCCAGGGTAGGCCACCCCCACTGCTACAACTGTGGCCGCCCCGTGCAGCGCCAGACCGTCCAGCAGGTGGCTGAGGCCGTTCTCGGCCAGCAGGGTACTCGCCTCATGCTCCTGGCCCCGCTCGTTGTGCACAAGAAGGGCGAGCACAAAGATCTTTTCGAGGACGCACGCAAGAACGGTTTCGTTCGTGTCAGGGTCGACGGTGACATCCGCGGGCTTGATGAGGAGATCAACCTCAACAAGCAGCAATGGCACACCATCGAGATCGTCGTCGATCGCCTCGTCCTCGACGACGAGACGGAGCGCAGCCGCGTCGTGGACTCCATCGAGGTCGCGCTCAGGTTCGGCGAGGGCCGCATGCTCACTGTGGACGCTGACTCAGGCGATGAGCATGTCTACTCGGAGCAGTTCGCCTGCTCGTACTGTGGCATCAGCTTCGCCGAGATCGAGCCGCGTACCTTCAGCTTCAACAGCCCCCATGGTGCCTGCCCGCGCTGCTCAGGCCTGGGTGTCCGCCTGGTCATCGACCCGGAATTGGTCGTTCCCAACCCTGCTCTCTCGCTGAACGAGGGCGCGGTCAATCCTTGGGCGCGTGCTGGCACGGCCACCAACTGGTACTACAGCATCCTGCGTGGAGTGGCCGAAGCCCACAGCTTCTCCGCGGAGAAGCCATGGAAATCGCTTCCTGAAGAGGCCCACCGCAAGATTCTCTTCGGCGTAGGCGACGGTAAAAAGGTCAAGGTACGTCATCGCTCGCACCGTGGACGAGTCTTCGAGTGGGACACCTCGTTCGAAGGTGTGATCCCCAACCTCGAGCGTCGCTACCGCGATACGCAGTCCGACTACATGCGCAACGAGATCGAACGCTACATGATGACACTGCCGTGCGACGCGTGTGACGGCAACCGTCTCCAGCCCCAATCGGTCGCGGTCACCATCGCCGACCGTAGCATCATCCAGGTCACTGACCTCTCAGTGAGTGATGCGATCGAATGGACGCAGGCCCTACAAGGGCGCGGTTCGGGCCCCGCCATAGCGCCCCGTTGGCCTAAGTTCCGCGATCTGGCCTCATTCTCTGAACGTGACCTCATCATCGCGGACCAGATCCTCAAAGAGATCGACTCACGCTTGAGATTCCTGCTGAACGTGGGGCTGGAGTACCTCAGCCTCTCGCGGTCGGCCGGCACGCTCAGCGGGGGTGAGGGCCAGCGGATCAGGCTCGCCACCCAGATCGGTTCCGGCCTCATGGGCGTGCTCTACGTTTGCGATGAGCCATCGGTCGGCCTGCACCCTGTCGACAATGAACGCCTCATAGGCACGCTTAAGAACCTGCGTGACATCGGCAATACTGTCATCATCGTCGAGCACGATGAAGTCATGATGCGTGAGGCTGACTACCTGGTGGACCTCGGCCCCGGCGCCGGCGAGCACGGAGGATGGATTGTCGCTGAAGGCAGCATCGAGGATATCGAAGGCGCTGAAGGATCGCTCACGGGTGCCTATCTATCCGGCCGACGTGAGATCAGTCTGCCCATGACCCGCAGGAAGGGCAACGGCAAGAAGCTGCGCATCCGCAAGGCCAGAGAGAACAATCTGCGCAACGTCACGCTGGACATCCCCCTAGGCGAACTTGTTTGTGTCACCGGCGTGTCTGGCTCCGGCAAGTCGACCATTGTCTACGAAGTGCTGTACAAGTGGCTGGCGCAACAGCTCTATCGAGCCAAGGACCGCCCAGGCGCCAGCGATGGCGTCGACGGCCTGGATAATGTCGACAAAGTGGTGAACATCGACCAATCACCCATTGGCCGCACGCCACGGTCCAACCCGGCCACGTACACCGGCGTGTTCACCACGATCCGCGAGCTGTTCGCGTCTATTCCGGAATCCAAGGCGCGTGGGTACTTGCCAGGCAGATTCTCCTTCAACGTCAAGGGTGGCCGATGCGAGGCCTGCTCAGGTGACGGCTATGTGCAGATCCAGATGCAGTTCCTTCCTGACGTCACTGTTCCGTGCGAGGTCTGCAACGGTCGCCGTTACAACGAGGATGCGTTGGAGATCAAGTTCAAGGGCAAGAGCATCGCTGACATCCTTGAGATGACCGTCACCGAGGCGAACGAGATCTTTGACGCCCTGCCCAGGATCAAGTCCAAGCTCGCGACCCTCAAAGACGTAGGTCTGGGCTACATCCGCCTCGGTCAGCCCGCTACCACCATCAGCGGCGGTGAGGCCCAGCGTGTGAAGCTCGCTACCGAGCTCTCTAAACGCGCTACCGGTAAGACCATGTACATTCTCGACGAGCCCACTACCGGGCTAGCGTTCGACGACTGCGCGCACCTTCTGCGCGTGCTGCACAAGCTCGTGGACAGCGGCAACTCGGTGCTGCTCATTGAGCACCACCTGGACATGATCAAGAACGCCGATTGGGTCATCGACATGGGGCCCGGCGCGGGTACCCACGGAGGCGAGGTCGTCGTTACGGGCACGCCTGAGACGGTTGCTGCACACTCGGAGTCCCACACCGCCGCCTACCTGCGTGAGGCGCTTGCCAAGCACGGCGGCACGCCAGTCAAACCCAAGCGGGCGCTTCGCCCGAAAGCGCTCGCCTCCAACGGCGATGCACCCGCTGAGAACGAGAAGACCGGCCCCGCGAAAGCCAAGGCTACGCCCCGCAAGCGGACCACAGCCAAGGCGTAGGCTAGCGGCCCATCGGTAAGCACCGGACACGAACGCGCTCGCGTTCTATCATGACGATGCACCCAGCCAGTAGCTCGACTTTCAGATTCCCCGCACCTCTAAGAAGATCCCTGCGTGCGGGTCGGACGGGCGGAGCGAATCGTCCCTGAATAGGATGAACGACGGGAGGGCCTGTTGACGGAGTGCCAAGGGGGTTCCGCAATCGGTGTCGGCCGAAACAATGATGCGGTTCTCTGCGGCGCCGCGAATCAGGATCTCGCTATCTGTTGCTGCCGCTAGGGCGTAGTCGCGGACATGCCCGCCATCATGGTGAGCGGATCGCAGATGGTCTACGAACCGAGGCGACAGTGCGTTATCGACGAGGAATCTCACTCGCCGCTGCAAGCGGCAGCGTGCGCTCACGGACGCCTTCAGCGGCGAACCGCAGCGCCTCGCGTATGTCTGGACGTTCTAAGGTCAGAATAGTCGGCGAGAAGTTGGTCTTCTGTGAGGCCCTGCGCGACCAGTTCCACGACAGTGGTCACTGGGATACGTAGTGACCTGATGCAAGGCTCGCCTCCCATCGGGTCCGCCTGTACAGTGATGCGCGTGAACTTCATGGTACCCTCCCGTCATTGGAGGCAATCGTGCCATGCAGACGCCTCGCATGGCCTTCGGACGCTGGTTCATCAACCGCTTCGTGCCGTTCGCATTCCCGTGCCTCAACCCGTTGATCCTACGCATCTTGCGCTCGTGGCTGCACCGGCTGTTGAGTTGGTACGTCGCGATCAGGCACTTCGAGGGCGGGCGCAGCGGACGCATCTTTGACGTGCCGTTCACCTATTGTGGCATTGACGCACGCATCGTCGAGTGCGTCACCAATAGGCACGCTATCTGGTGGCGCAACCTGCGCGGAGGCAAGCAGGGTCGCTGCTTTTCAAGGGGCGACGGCTGCCTGCCTGCGCCGAGACCAACGAAGACCTTGGGGCAATCGTAAACGCCTAGCCCGCAGATGGACTAGAGCGACGGCCTGTGCTTGTGCCAGTCCGTCGCTTGCTGGTAGGCGTGTGCTGCGCCTATCACCAGCCCATCACTGAAGCGCTTGCCCACCAGTTGTGCTGCCATCGGTAGCCCTTGGTCAGAGAATCCCGTGGGCATCGATATCGCCGGAAGGCCGTTCGGGTTGAATATTCGCGTGATCCGGACAGTTTCGCGCGACGGCATCTCCCCGTTGGGTAGGCGTATCGACTGGCCGTCGGCCTCCGGCGCTGGTGAAGGAGTCGTAGGTGCAATCAGTAGGTCGAAGGTCTCGAACAGGCTGGCGTAGCGCTCTTCAAACAGCGCCCGTACTCGTTGCGCCTGGACGTATGCTGCGGCAGGCATGAAGAATCCCGCCTCGATGCGCCTGCGCACCACGGGGTGGTACAGCTCAGGTGCTCGCTGGATCATCTCGTGGTGGTACGTATTCGCTTCCGCGGTCGTAATCGTGGATTGGGCTGCCGCGAGACGCTCTAAGTTGCCGATGGACACCGACTCCGTTGCCGCACCGAGCGCTGATATCTGTGCCACCGCATCGTCGAACGCGGCCTTGACCTCGGGGACCGTAACGTCCCAGATGAAGTCGTCCTGGAGCACGCCTATGCGGAGACCGCTCAGGTCGCTCCGTAGCGCCGCCACGTAGTTCTCGGGCGCGTGGTTTGCTGAACCGGGATCCTTCGAGTCGTAGCCGACCATCGCGTTCATGGCGATGGCCACATCCTCGGCGGTGTGCGCCAACGGGCCAACGTGGTCCATGCTCCACGACAGCGGCGACACGCCGGTTCTGCTTATCAGCCCATACGTCGGTTTGTGTCCGGTGAGCCCGCACAGCGCCGCTGGCGCGCGCACAGAGCCCGCGGTGTCCGATCCTAGGGCTATGGGCACCTGACCCGCCGCCACGGCTGCTCCAGAGCCGCTGCTGGACCCACCCGTGACGTGTTCGAGTCCCCACGGGTTCTTCGGCGCACCAAAAATCTCATTGTGCTCGGAACCTCCGTAGGCGTACTCCACCATGTTCGTCTTGCCGAACACGTACGCGCCAGCTTCCTGCAGCTTGGTCACCACCGTCGCATCCTCCGACGGCACGAAGTCCTTGGTGATGGCCGACCCGGATGTGGTGCGCACTCCCTTGGTCCAGAACAGGTCCTTTAAGCCCACAGGGATGCCGTGCAACGGGCCTTTGTAATTGCCAGCCGCGATATCCGCCTCGGCCCGCTTCGCTGCGGCCCTCGCCTGATCGGGCAATTGCGTTATCCACGCGTTCAGCTTGGGCTCCGTCACCGCCGTCCGCTCGATGAACGCCTCTGCCACGTCGACCGGTGATACGTCCCTCGCTTTGATGCGTTCCGCCAACTCTGCGACGGTCATGGCGGTCAGTGATACGTCTGCCATAGCTATGCCTTGGTCCCTGGGGAGCGGTACCCCGGCTCAAGGCCATCCGTCGGCGAGTCGAAGAGCATGTCCATGCGGGCCAGCATCAATTGAACATCGGGGAACAGATCATCTAGGTGCGGGTCAGCGGGGTCGAACCCCGCCTGGCGCGCCAGAATCAGGAACGTTTCTTTGTCGAGTTCGGGTGGTAGCATCGTCGCCTCCTTCGACCGTGCGAATTACTTTCGTTCGCAGTATTCCTGCAACCCTGCCGCCGACTTGCGCAGCATCCGCTGCGACATGACTCCCACGAATGGGCTCAGAATTCTCATCAAGCCTTTGGCTCGAAGCATGAACTCATAGTCCACTTGCGTGGTGTCACCTTCGGCAGCGAAGGTTCTCTCGATTTCGGATCTCATACCTTTGGCCCGGGTCCCTGAACAAAAGCGAACGCCTTGCTCACAGTCCTGCACCTCGTGTGCTTGCTTGCCAAATCCCTTTAGTTCCAGTTCAAAGGGTGGTTCCCAATCCGCATAGCTCCCGACGTTAGCGATGACTGCGAATAGCTCTGCGACCCGTCGATTGATAACTCGGGATAGGGTTATGGTCGACACGGGACTCTCCTTATCGGATCGGCTTCTCGTTGATTAGAGTCCGAACCGCAGGGGAGCCCAGCCCCCACCGGCCTGCGTAGCATTGGAGTCCCCGCCAAAATCGTCCCACGCTCGCCGCCTCTAGCGTCGGTCGCAGTTATGGATCTATCCATGCCCGCTTTAGCGGGCGGTGGTGTGGATATCGACAACCGCGGGCTTGCCAGATTCCACCACTTTAATCGCCTCTTCCAACACCTTGGCCAGATCGTTCGGGTCTGTCACCGGACCGAAACCAGCTACGCCCTGGGACCTGGCTAGCATCGCGAAGTCGGGCGCCGGACCCTCGATCCTGATGCCGATGCCCTTATTCTCCACCGGCCTGTCACGCCGGATGGCCATGCGCTCCTGGTGGTCCTCGTCGTTGTAGTATGAGCGGTTGTTGTAAATCAGCGCCAGCAGCGGAATATCGTACTTGGCCGCCGTCCACAACGCGCCATTGGTCATGAAGAAATCACCGTCGCCGAACACACCCACGCACAGCTTGCCGTCGCCCTTGTGGGCCAATGCACCGCCGATGGCCGTGGGTAGGCCTGAGCCAACGCCGCCCCCGCGTCCGCCGCTCAGCTCGTGGTCAGGCTCCGTGATATCGAGGATGCCCCTCCACCGGCCGCCATGGCTGTGGACGAGCGCCCACTCACGCTCCGCCAGCTTCGCCTTGAGCTCACCGTAGAAGCGGCCGGCCGCGATGGGTGTTGAGCCCCACTCTGCTTTCGCACGGTCCGCGTTCTTCTGAGCGGCCTCGTTGTGCAACGCCGCAACCTTGGTGCGCCGAGCGGCGGCGGTCGCCGTGAAGTCCTCGCCCATGGCGCGCATCTCGCGGCACATGATAAGCAGCTCTTGGATCGCCTCCGTGGTCGCTGCCGCGATGGGATTCGCCACCGGCATGAGCCACATGTTGTCCGTGACCCAGCTCTGCTTCTCGAACTCAAACATGCCGATGTTGATAATCTTGCAGTCGGCGCTTATCGCGGGCTGCAGCGCACCACGTTCGCGGACGGACGGGCCAAGCGGCACTCCAAGGCTCGGCACGTCCAGCGCCAACACGACGTCGGCGTCCTTCAGCACTGCCTCACGGACCTCGGTGGCGTCGAGCTCATGTGTGTTGGGGAAGCTGAACCGGTTCGTGTCGATCACCGGTGCTCCCAGCAATTCGGCGAGCTCCCGCAGATCGTCAAGAGCAGTCCCATGCGGGCTGACCTCGCCAGCGACAATCACTGGCCACTTGGCCTCAGAGAGCATGATTGCCGCATCGCGAAGGGCTTCCAGATTCGCGCGCGGAGCAGCTGGCGCCTTGAACATCGCCGCGTCGGGGATCAGCGCGGGCTCCTCCAGGCGCTCCTCCTGCACGTCGCTGTCCAAGCAGACGTACACAGGGCCCATCGGCGCGGTTGTCGCGATGCGGTAGGCCCGCAACAGCGATTCCATCGATGCCTCCACGCTGAACGGCTGGTCGTCAAACTTCACGAAATCACGGACCAACGCACCCTGGACTAATGCTGTGTGGACCCAGTCCGTGGAGCGCCGGTTCGTCGTGTTCTGCGGGCCGCCACCTCCCAGGTTCAAGATCGGCGTCCGGTCGCACCAGGCGTTGAATATGGCCATGGCAGCGTGCTGAAGGCCGACCACGTTGTGCAATCCGGTGGCCATAGGCTTGCCCGTCACGCGGCCGTAGCCGTTGGCGATGGCGACCGCGATTTCCTCGTGGGAGCACATGAGCATTTCGGGCCCACCGCTACCGTAGTTGACCAGTGAGTCATGTAGGCCGCGATACGAGGCGCCAGGGTTCAGGGCGATGTACTTGATGCCCAAGGCTCGCAGGATGTCGACCATGACGTCGGATCCCCACAGCGCATGGGACGGAGTGGCTTTACCCAGACTCCCAGTTTGTTGGCTTTCTGTCATCGGTGCTCCCCTCGATTGCGATTCGACCCGCTAGTTCGTAGGCCGCGCCGGATTCTAGCAGAGCGCGCCCTATACCCGTATCCCTCGGTTGATCGCCGAGGCAGCTCAGGCCTGGGACGCCTGTGGCGACCGATGTTTTACGCGGAATCGTGTCCCTCTTGCGCATGGTGCGATTCCCGCGCTTGGCTTGGAGGTACTGTGGACAGGCTGACGATCGGGGATACGCTGCCACACTTAATGCTGCGGTTGATAGACGGATCTTCTATCTCGCTGCCAGAGGCGATTCGCACCCGCTTCTTGATGCTCCAGTTCTACCGAGGCACCTGGTGAACGAATTGTCGCCGCCAGTTGGCGGCTTATCGGGAGAGGCTTCCAGAGCTGACCGAGCTGGGAATAACCGTCATCGCGGCCTCGGTCGATCCCATCGGGGCTGTCCAAGCGATGGCAGTGGCGAACCGGTTCACGTTTCCCCTCGCTTTTGGCCTTCCGGATGAAGATGTCGCCGCTTTGTTCCCTGAGTGGTGCAATGACCGTCGGGGACACTACACCCAGCCCATGGAGTTTCTGGTGGCGGCCGACGGCACGATTGCCGGGTCGCTCTACGCCAGCGGTGGAGTCGGTTGCATGGAGGTCGGGTCGGTGATTGAGCTAATCCTCGGCCGTGACCGTAGGGCGGATGAAGCCGACGCGGATAAGAGGGCCTAGAACATATTCCGGCGCCTATGCGCTCGCCGCTACGTCCTCCGTCGCGTCTCCCTGCACCGGCACCCCGTCGCGGTAGAGGACATCGTTTCCGAGCACTGCAGGCACCCTCGTGCCAGGCGTGATGATGCCCACGAGGTTGAGTGGGTCGCACGCTGAGATACGGACAACCTCGCCGGTTGGTTCGACCCGGTTGACCGCTCGCATGGCATCGACCGCCTCTTGTAGGGCGAATTGCTCGCCTATCAGGCCCGCCACGAAACGTCCGCCTCGTATTTCGCCGCGCGCTTCCGCGCGACGGTACGCACGCGCCAGCAGGCCCCAGGGTGGTGCCATCGGCTCACGCGCGACCAGTTCCCGCGTGACGACGCCATACCGCCGCAACAATTGCGCCGCCCGCGCCTCGACAACGGTATACCCTTGACCCACCTGCCTGTCCCATTCGCTCGGCGGAGTTATTCGTGAGTTCGCCCTGCCCAGGTCGGTTTGTAGGTCTGAGGGGGATGTTGGGGACGGCTGCGTCAGCAGCGACCAGCGGCTGCCGGTGGGACCTGATGGCGTACCGATGTGTCCACGTCGGGTGAACCGGGAACGGCGTTGGACCTTCTTGGTCATACCCGTTACGAGCCCGCGTAGCGCATCGAAGCCGTCGGCGGTGACCATACCTGCCGCCACGAGCACCCACACCGCGTCCTTGACCTCTGACGGCATACGTCCGGTGGCCGTGACGATATCAGGCATGAACGAAGCACCGTGTGATGCGAGGAAATCGCGTACATCGGCAGGCGCCCCGCGTAACTCTATCCCATCGTTCGGCGCGTCGAGCAGCCACTTGACGTCCTCGCGCAGTGCGATCGACACCGGCCCATTGCGGGACAAGCCTGACCCCGGCTGCTCGACCCCGTTCCGGCGAGCGAACCTGCCCCATGCGAGCTCGCCGCCGAAGCAGAGGGCGTCCAGTGTGCTTGTCTTGAAATCAGTCAGCCGGTAGGGGAGGAGGGCGCTCTCCCAGCCTGCTGCGGCCGCCTCGAATCCCTGAAGCTGCCCGACCACCTCCACGATCCCGGCATAGCCTGTCAGTCGTGAGCCCGGAGTAGCGTGCTGCCACTCCAGGAGGAAGCGGATCAGGCTCGTCACCGGCACCGGTTCGATCGCCTTGCGCAGCTTGCCAACGGTTGCGCGGTTGATGCGTGCCAGGATGCGCCTGTCGCAGTACTCGTCGTCGGTTGCGGTCTGCCGGAACTTCCCTCGTAGCACCAGACCCTCGCGCTCCAGCGCCAGCAGCGCCTGGTGGGTGAGCGACGAGTCGATGGATAGAAGGTCAGACATCTCAGCGACGCTGAACGGCCCCGACGATTCGACGCGCCCTCGCAGTACTTCAATTACTGCTGTCAGTTGAGCGACCTCAGGGTCGTCTTCGTCCGTCGCGGCTGCCCCCGTTGGTAGCAGGTACGCTGCCTTCACGAACGGCGCGCGCTCCGCGGCCACCCAGAACGGATGTCCGTCGATGGTCAGCGTTTCCACCCGTCTCTGCGAGGCCAGCGCGTCGTACCACGACTGCCATCCGCCGATGTCCTCGGTGTGCTTGGCCACGTCGCGGTCCGTCAGCACGTTCAGCGACAGCAGGGCGTCGTGCAGCTCTTCGGCGTCACGCACCGGAGGCCAGGCGTACGCCTCCTCCGTCGTAATCGCTTCTGGGTCCAACGTCCCCAGGTCGCGCTCGTCCTCGGGTAGTGCACGGCGCAGCGTCACGGCGCGTGCCCGGCGTTCCTCCAGTGGGGCGTCGTCCAGGAAGGCATACGGCATCGCGTTCAGCAGTTGGTGTGAGAACACCGACGGCTGGACCGTGTCCTTGCCGTACAGCTCAATCTCACCTCGTTCGATGCGCCCGATCACCTCCAGCATGCCCTCGAGATCCAGCGCCTCGGTGAGGCAATCGCGAATCGTCTCGAACACCAGCGGGTGGTCCGGCGGCACGATGTTAGCGCTCGCCGGCATGTTGTCCTGGCACGCCGCAGCGTCCGGGAATACCGCAGCCAGCAAGTCGTCGGACCGCATCCGTTGAATCGGCGTCGGTACACGCTTGCCGCCCACCTGCCGCAGCAGTGCCAGCGAACGCGACGCCGTCCATCGCCAACGGATGGGGAAGATTGGCCCCTGAAGCACCGCTTGTAGCAGCGTTTCTTTCGCCGTTGGTGTCTTGACGTACCTGAACACCTCCTCCACCGGGAATGAATGCTGTGGGCTTAGCGCGATGTTGATGCCATCGTCGGTCGCTGCGGCCTGAAGCTCGAAGTTGAAGCCAACGCAGAAGCGCTTCCGGAGAGCCAGGCCCCAGGCACGGTTGATTCGGGCGCCCAACGGCGAGTGGATCACCAGCTGCATGCCGCCAGCGTCGTCGAAGAAGCGCTCCGCCACTAGCCGATCGCCCGTGGGCACGATGCCCAGTACCCGCTTGCCCTCAGCGATGTACTCCACGGTCTGCTGAGCCACCTCTTGGGACGCGCCCTGTTCCATGACCCACGCCACAGCCGTATCAGGCACCGGAAGGCGCTCGTCGATGGCCTGCCGGACCGCCGAGACCTCGGCGGACAGCTCGATCGTGCGTCCGGGGGCTTCCCCCAACCAGAAGGGGATTGTTGGCGCCATGCCGTGCGCCGACTCCACGCGCACCGCACCTGCTTCGATGCGCCTGATCTTCCATGGCGTGTTGCCCAGAAGGAACACGTCGCCTGCCATGCTTTCGATGGCGAAATCCTCGTTCACTGTGCCGACCATTCCACCGTCCGACTCCGAGATCACCCGGTAGTCCGCCGTATCGGGGATCGCCCCTCCCGACGTCACTGAGGCGATACGCGCACCTCGGCGCGCCTTCACCTTGTGATTGACACTGTCTCGATGGAGGTACGCCGAGCTCCGTCCCCAGCGCGTCGCCACACCATCCGACAGCATCTCGATCACGTCGTCGAAGCGCTCGCGGGGGAGTGCGTGGTAGGGGTATGCACTGGTCATCAGCTCGAACAGGTCGTCTTCCTGCCAGTCCTCAGTGACGGCGGTTGCGACGATCTGTTGGGCCAGTACGTCCAGTGGCCAAGGGGGGATCGTCAACGCGTCGAGCTTCCCCTGGTTGATGGCGCGTAGCAGCGCCACCGTCTCCACCATCTCGTCGCGCGTCAGGGGATAGAAGCGTCCCTTCGGTGTGCCACCGAGCCAGTGACCCGAGCGGCCCACGCGCTGCAGTGCCACGCCGATATTGCGCGGCGAGCCGATCTGGCACACCAGCTCCACATCACCTACGTCGATACCCAGCTCGAGCGACGCCGTGGCCACGCATACCTGGACCGATCCCGCCTTCAGGCGCTGCTCCGCGTCGAACCGAGTCTCTTTCGAGAGCGATCCGTGGTGTGCTACCACGTTCTCCTCGCCCAGGCGCTCCGACAAGAGGTGCGCAACGCGCTCCACCAGCCGTCGCGTGTTCACGAACAGGAGCGTCGTCCGATGCAGTTTTATCAGCTCCGCCATCTCGTCCAGCGTTTGCGCCCACTGCTCGTGAGTCGCGATCGGCCCCATCTCGAAATTCTTTGGTAACTCGATGGACAGGTCCATCGTCCGCCGGTGCCCTGTATTCACGATGGTCACCGCTGGGGATGGGCCAACTTCGCCTCCCTGCGAGGGAGACGACTGACGAGACGGCGTACCCGTCAGAAAGCGCGCAATCTCCTTGATGGGCTTCTGTGTCGCCGATAACCCTATGCGGGTCACTGGTTGCTCCGCCAGCCGACACAGACGCTCCACCGTCAGCGCCACGTGCGACCCACGTTTGTTGGGCACCAGTGCGTGTAGCTCGTCTATAATCAGAGTGCGCACCGACTTCAGCGGGACGCGCCCACGCTCCGACGTCAGCAGAATGAACAGCGACTCGGGCGTCGTAATGAGCACGTGTGCGGGATGCTTGATCATCTGCGCTCGTTCAGCCGGTGTCGTATCGCCCGTACGCACCGCCACGCGGATCTCAGGCAACGGTGTGCCCGCCTCCTCGGCGAGCGCCGTGATCTCTGCTAGCGGCTCGATCAGATTGCGTTGGATATCGTTCGCTAGTGCCTTCAGCGGCGACACGTACACCACCTGCGTACCGTCGGCCAGTCCCTCGGGGGACAACGCCTGCTGGATCAATCCATCCAGCGCCGTGAGGAACGCCGCCAACGTCTTACCTGACCCCGTCGGCGCCGCGATTAGCGTGTGCTGCCCCGACGCAATCGCTGGCCAGCCCTGTGCCTGCGCCTCCGTCGGCGCCCCAAAGCGTCGCTGGAACCACTCCCGAACCAACGGATGCAGGTGTGCAGTAGCCACCAATCCACTTTACCAGCGCCGTCTATGGGCGTTTGGCATCCCCCCCCCCCCCGCATCTCAACGTGTGTCACACCTCCAGCGCGGCGCGGCTCAATCTGCAATAGATAGGGAGAAAGCATGCCTGTTTTCGTTCGCGAAGTTCACATGACCGCGCACTTCGAGTTTTCCACGAAGTTCGGCAAGGTGCTTGGGGACTCGCTTGTGGGCCTGAAATACTACTGGAGACTGGCGAAGGGGTCGGGACGGCGCTTGCCGAAGCTGCCAAGGCCCGCGCCTAGCTCCCGCGCACCTCAACGCCCGTCTGCGCCTCTAGCATCTTGACGGACTCGATAGGGTCGCCTGGGCCGAAGCCTGCGTCGATGCCGCGCTTCCAGAAGTCCTCTGCCACCGCGCGCAGTGGCAGGTTCAGCCCGACCTGCTCAGCGAGCCATCGCATGTGGCCTTGGGATGTGTGGTGCCCCGCCAGGTGCGACGACTGGCTATCGAAGTCGCGTGCCAGCAGCTTGGGTCCGATGCGCCCCAGCTGACGGCTGTCGGCTGAGGCCGACCGTAATACGGTGAACAGCGAGTTCATGTCCAGCTTGAGCGCGGCTGCCAGCGCGAACGTCTCCATGATGATGATCTGGTTCACGTCGCCGATCATGTTGTTCATCAGCTTGGTGACGTTCCCGCTGCCCACCGGGCCCATCAGGTGTGCCCCCACGCTCACCGGCTCCAACAGCGGCTTGATCTTCTTAAACGCTGCCGCATCGCCACCCACCATGATCGTCAGCCGACCATCCCACGCGACCTGACCCGTGCCCGATACGGGTGCATCCAGGTACGTCACGTCGTGCGCGGCGCAGATGTCCGCGAAGCGCTTCGCCGTCTCGGGATGGATGGTGCTGTGATCGACAACGATCGTCCCCGGACGCGCCGTCGACAGCACACCATCGTCGCCCGTGAGCACCAGCTCGATCGTTTCCTCGCCCTGCAGGCACAGCGCCACCACATCGGCGTCCGCGGACGCCTGAGCGGGAGTCCCGCCGGCCTTCGCGCCCATGCCCTCCAGCTCCTGGACCTTCTCCTGACTGCGGTTGACGACCGTCAGGTCGATCCCGCTCTTCGCGTGATTGATAGCCATGGGCTTACCCATGAGTCCGAGACCGATGAACGTCAGCTTCATACCTTCTCCCCGAATCGTAGTTTCCGCATACCAACATCGCGGATATTACCCCAACCATCCCCCCCTCACTTGAAAGTTCCTCACCGCTCCTCCCCGGAGTGCCGAGCGACCTTCAGTCCGGCGATCCGAGGGCTCGCACCGACCTCATCCAGGCTTGAGCCTCCACCGTGCTAGGGGCATCCCGGCCATGTGATTCAGTGACGCCATATGCCCACCCCCACGCCACACCCGACTCGCCTACCAATGAGCCCCGGGCTTATCATGCAGCCACACACTTTTCTCGTACCGGAGTAACCCATGCAGTATCGAAAGCTTGGCTCGTCTGACCTCAACGTGTCGGTCATCGGCCTTGGAACCAACAACTTCGGCAACCCTCAGCGAATCTCGGATCCCGCAGAGAGCGCCAAGGTAATCAACAAGTGCCTGGACGTGGGCATCAACCTCATCGACACCGCGGACATGTACGGCGGTGGTCAGAGCGAGGTCCACATTGGCAAGGCCCTCAAGACACGCCGCAGCGAGGCGATCCTCGCCACCAAGTTCAACATCGCTAAGCTGGAGGGTGAGTCCATCACCGACCGCGTCAACCGCAAGATCGACGAGAGCCTGGCCGCACTACAGACCGATTACGTTGACCTCTACCAGATCCACTATCCGGGCGATGACGTGCCGCAGGAGGAGATCCTGGGTCCTATGAACGACCTGGTGACGGCGGGCAAGGTCCGCTATATCGGTGAGTGCAACTACGCCGGCTGGCGCCACGCCCACGCGGACGCTGCGTCGGAGAACAACGGCTGGGTCCGCATGGTGTCCTCGCAGAACTACTACAACCTGTTCCGCCGCCAGGTGGAGCTGGAGTTGCTGCCGTTCTGCACCGCAGCGAACGTCGGATTCCTGCCGTACTTCCCGCTGGCTGGCGGCTGGCTCACCGGCAAGTACAAGGCCACTGACACGCCCGCTGAGAGCACTCGGCGCATGGTGGGTCAACTCCAGGGCGACGATGCCGCGCGTGACACACTCAGCAAGCTCGACGCCTACGCCGGTGAGAACGGTCACACGATTCTCGAGCTGGCCTTCTCGTGGCTCCTCGCGCACCCCTCAGTGAGCTCCGTCATCGCCGGTGCCATGACCATCGAGCAGGTTGAAGCTAACGCCACAGCCGGTGATTGGGTGATGACCAACGAGGAGCGCGACCATGTCGACGCCATCGCGGGCTGGGACGGTACCTCCGAGGAGATCGAGGGATTCGGCCCCGGTTCGCCTCCGGCCCGGCGTCGCTAGGAGGCGATCTAGGCCTCCGCATCGCCGGTGCCGCCGCGCTGCCACAGCACTCTCGAACCAGGTCTGAATCAAGAAGGGGCGACCATATGCTCGCCCCTTCTGTTGCCATTGCGGCACGAGCCGCAGGCTACGAGGGATCTTGTAGCGGCGAGATAATGCAGCGCGTTTGCGCGGTCCCCACCCGCCGTTCGCTTTATTTCCCAGCGCCAAAGATGTAAGGAACGCGGTTATTAAGGGACAATGCCCGCGTTCTGACAGGATTCGCGATAGTGCGAGGTGATCCGTTGGTAGAGGGGCAACGCTCTCAGCAATGGGAGCCGGATCGGTCCTGGGAGCCCGATAGACTGAAGCTGGCCCGCGAGCTGCGTGGGCTGACCCGCGCTGAGCTTGCCGTTGCCATCGACAAGTCTGCTGCTGCCGTTGGCCAGTATGAGGCGAAAAAATCCAACCTCAGCGACGCGCCTGGCGTACGCTCGCAGCGGCCCTGTCTCTGCCGCCCGTGTTCTTCCGCCTGCCCAACGTGCCCGCGCTGGCCCACGCTTTCTTCCGGCCAGACCGGGCCGCGCCGCAGACCGCCTACCGGCGCTCTGCGGCCATGGCGGGCTTGCTCGGTGAGTTGTACGCCCAGTTGCGGCCCCGCGACGATGACTTGCCGGGCAGAATCCCTCGCCTGCGCCTCTCAGTTGGGACCGTCGATGAGCTGGAGCTTGTCGCCGAAGGCATCCGAGTTGACTGGGATCTCGGCAACCATCCGATCGATGACCTGACGGCACTGATGGAGCAGCACCACATCGTCGTCGCACCCATCAACGACAAACCAGCGCGCACCGGGTCGTTCTCTACGTGGATTGGCAACGTACCGTGGCTGTTTCCAGTAGCAAGCGTAGGCATGCCAGCCCAGCCCAGGCTCGACGCCGCCCACGAGCTTGGGCACCTCATCATGCACACGTCCCAGGACGTTGGCACTGCTAGCGCCGAGCGCCAGGCTGAAACCTTCGCGCTCGCATTCCTCATGCCGCGCCGTGCACTCGAATTCTCGTCGCTGCGCATCACCGAGCCCACACTGATGGACTTGAAGCGCATGTGGGGCGTGCCCATGGCGGCGCTCGTCAAGCGTGGCTACGGCTTGGGCCTCATCGCGGAGGCTAGCTATCGGCGTTCCCACGCCAAGCTCAACCGCGCCGCGTACCGCGCACACGAGCCCGCTGAGCCTACCCTCGAGCGCCCGCAGACCCTATCGACGATCGTGGAGGCGGCACGCCAGGAGGGCACGCTCGACGATGCCCTCCTGGCGGTGGGATGGCCCAAGTCCCTGCTGCAGGATCTAGTCGGCTAGAGAGATTGACTAGAACCCCGCCACGCCGGACACCACGGCGGCGCCCGCTGCCACCAGCACCACTATTAGCGCTAGCCGCTTGAATAGCACCGTCGATATGTGGCGAGACAACCAGATTCCCGTGAAGAGCCCCGCCACAGCCCCCGGCGTCAGTGCCGCCGAGAGCACCAACACATCCCGTGTCAGTACGCCAGCGATCAGGAAGCTCGGTAACGCGAACAGCCCTACCACGAGCAGGTAGGTGGTGATGTTCGCTCGGAACTGACGTGGGTCGATGCCTTGGTTTGCGAAGAACAGGATTACCGGCGCACCCGCGAGCCCCGTCGAACCCATCAGCAATCCGCTCACCATGCCCACCGGCACCGATGCCAGATGCTCATTGCCGGCTGTGCGCTGGAACCCGCCCAGCATCACCGCTGCCGTCACTCCTACCACGACCCCTAGCATCACCTTGATGACGTTCTCGTCCAGTGTCACCAGCAGCAACGTGCCCAGCGGGATGAACGCCACCCCGAACAGCGACAGGACAGCTATGTGCTTCGGGCGAGCGTCACGGTACACGCGGGACATCAGGATCAGGGTCATGACGAAGCCCTCAACCACCAGCACTGGCACCGCCAGTGTTGGTGCCATGAAGCTCGTCAGCACCGGCGCCGCCACAATCACGAACCCGAAGCCCGTCGCACCCTGTACCGTCGCAGAAGCAAACATAGCCAGTGCAGCTGCTATGAACAGGGGGATAGAAATCATTGGATCAGTTTCTCGTGGGCGATGATGTGAGCGAAGACCTGTTCCTTGGTCGCTTTCGGCTGCAATAGCTCGACCCAGTTCAGTGGCACAGCGTGAGGAGCAGCAACCATGGGTGGGGTGGGTGGGCACAATCTAGCTTGTTTCTGAGACCCCCGGTTCCTGCTAAGTGCGTCTGGCACGTAGCACCCAGCGACGCCTGCACGCGATCTCGCTTCACCACGCACGTCAAAGGGTGCGCTGGATAAATCCCGCCTTGCGGCGCCACTTCGGGTTCACCTTCACCCACAGCTCCACGAACACGGGACGTTCGACGATTTGCACGATCTCCTCGCGCGCCAGCGTGCCCACCTCTTTCAGCGCCTGGCCACCCGTGCCGATCAGCAGTCGCTTCTGTGAATGCTTGTCCACATAGATTGTCGCGCGCACGAGGTCCGGCTGCGTGCCCTCGCGCTCGGCATACTCGTCGATCTCGACAGCGACGTCGTACGGAATCTCGTGTTCGTAGAGCAGGAAAACCTTCTCGCGAATGATCTCCGCGCATACGAAACTCATCGAGCGATCGGTCAGCATGTTTGGCGGGAAGATTGCCTCCTGCTCAGGCAGGTGCCCGACGATCTGCTCCAGCAGCGTACCCAGTCCATCACCCTCAAGCCCTGATACTGGGACGATCTCCCGGAATGATAGCGCGTCCGAGTAGTGCTGCATGATGGGCAGCAGCTTGAACTTCGCCACGCTATCGACCTTGTTCAGCACCAGGATGGCGGGTGTCTTTGCCTTCGCCAGTTGCTCCATCAGGTGGATCTCCACGTCGCCTGGCATGCGAGGCTCCACCACGAGCAACGCCAGATCAGCGTCCGCGAGCGCCGACGCCATCTGCCGGGACATCGCGGCGTCCAGCTGATCCCGCCCATTGCGGAGGAAGCCTGGCGTGTCCAGTAGCGCCACCTGGAAATCGTCGCCATTCAGTACCCCCAGCAACTTGTGCCGGGTGGTGTGCGGCTTGGGGCTAACGATGGAGAGCTTCTGGCCAATCAACGCGTTCATCAGCGTGGACTTGCCAACGTTTGCCCGCCCGACGATAGCTACGAATCCGCTGTGGTGTTGGTCTGTCACGTGTAGGGAACGATCCTTTGGCGTTGATGCGGGGCAATAAGGACGGTGAGAGACGGAACCGAGACCGGAGATCGCCGTCGACAACCGAGAGGCCTCACGGTCAGCTCACCAATGGAAAAGAAAAATGGAGCGGGCGATGGGGATCGAACCCACGGCCGTCTGCTTGGGAAGCAGAAGCTCTACCACTGAGCTACGCCCGCACTATTCGCCAGTTTACCAGCGTGACACGTCTGCCGTCCCCCAGCCTCCCCACGCCGTAGGGAACGCCCCGCCGTCACCAAGCGGCAGCCCTCTTTCCGCCCTGTCTGCTTAGGGCGCGCGTCGTTGCCAGGCAACGCTGAGCGCGATCCCTATGCCAACGAGATTCAGCAGCGCCCCGATACTCAGCGCCAAAAGACTGAACAGCGCTATAGGCGCCGTCGCCAGCAGCACGCCGCCGAGTGCCATGTACTGGTACGGACGTCCTCTGCGACGGTTGACCGCATAGCCCACGCCTTCGCCGATGGCGTAGCCTAGCCCGCCCATCAGAATGAAGAAAAAGAACCCTGCAGCCGGAATGATCTGAGAGATCACGCCCAGGGCGATCAACCCCGCGAAACCAAGCCCCAGCGCCGCCGAGATTCCCTTCACGTAATACGCGCGCGACACCTGGAACACCGGCAAGCGCGCCTCGACTGTGCACTCCTTGCACCTGATGCCCACCGGGTGCTGGCGCAGGCATTCCACGCAGATCGCCTTTCCGCACCTGCTGCAATGCAGGCCCGTCTCGCGGTCCGGGTGCCAATGACACGCCTCAGTCGCCATACATCCTTCTAAAAGTCCGGAGACCCAAAGCCCGTCGGTCTGGCCTCGTGCTGCGCATCCTTACCTGTGCTCATTCGGACGCCGTATTGCGTCTGATCCAAGCGTCGTGGTCCGCGATGTCGCGGTCGAACAACAATCGGTTCAGCATCAGCCGGGGGAACGGCACGCCGGGGCTACTCAGAGAGTTGGATGCAAGTCGCTTACCGCCGGTGATTAGAAGTACTCCTGCCATCAGACCAACGATTTCCGCAGGACGGCCCCACCAAAGTGCCAGCAACGGCAGTGAGCCGAACGCTATCAGCACCCACACCGCTGCCGACTGCGTAAGCTGCCAGCCCGCCGTCGCCATCACGAGGAACACCGCCAATTCCAAGCGCCCTAGCGATAACAGTACGCCGACCGTCGGTGCTACACCACGCCCCCCTCGAAACTTTAGATACACGGGCCAATTATGTCCTATGATCGCTAGCAAAGACGCCCCTACCTGCGGTCCCAGCTCCAGATCGAATGCCCGCGCCAGCAGGGCAGGGGTCATCCCCTTCACGAACACGTCGAACACACCGACAGGGAATATCCAAGCGTGTCCCACGTTGTACCAAACGTTCGACGCGCCAACCGTGCCGCTGCCCACCTTGCGCAGATCTACGCCTTTGACCAGCCGGGCGATGACGTAGGAGATGGGAATCGACCCCAGCAGGTACCCGTACGCCAATACACCAGCTATCGCAATGCTTTCATCCATCGTTACTCGTGAGCGCTACGACGCACGACCGACCATGGCTCGGCGCTCTAGCTCCTCGAATACCTCTAGGGGAGGGCCAGCCGTACCAGGCAGGTGCTCGCCCGCGTGGCCCATCGCGTGATAATCGCTTCCCCCGCAGGGCAGCATGTGGTACTGAGTAGCGAGCGCCAGCAATGAGGAGCGGAGTTCAGTGTCGAAGTCGCCGTAGTGGACCTCGAAGCCCACGAATCCCATCCCCTCTATCTGTGGGAGTAACGTCTCGTAGTCTGGGATGAATACCGGGTGCGCAAGCACCGCCACGCCACCGGCAGCACGTATCAACGCTGCCGATTCGACCATCGAGATATGCGGCCTGTCCACGAACGCCACACCGTCGTCGTTGAGGATGCCGTCGAACGCGTCTTTGATCTGCGCGATATACCCTCCGTCCACCAACGCTTGCGCGACGTGCGGCCGACCGATCCCCGCTTTCCCGGCGATCTCCAAAACGTGCTCCCACTCGACTTTGTAGCCGAGTTCGTTCAGGCGTTCCACCATTTTCTCGCCACGGTACAAGCGGTTGTCCCGGAACGACGCCAACGTCCTTCCGAGTTCGGCGTGGTGATGGTCCAGGAAGTACCCCAACACGTGGACGTCGCCCTTGGGGTCGGTAGGGTGGTCCGCGCTGATTTCGACCGCAGGGACGATACGCAGGTCTGGGTACGCCTCAGCGGCTTCCAGCGCCTCCGTGATGCCCTCCATCGAATCATGATCCGACACCGCAGCGATATCTAGGCCACGGTCGTGAAGCAAACGTATGAGCTCAGTCGGCGTCAGCTTGCCGTCCGAGTACGTCGTGTGCATGTGCAGATCTATCTTCAAACGCTAATCCTCGCTATCTTGCTCATCGTTTAGGCGCCGTTCTCTCAGGCGTCTCTCCGTCAGTCCTCTCTAAGATCCAGGAACCGGTCGACACGCTCGATGCTCTTCGCCAGTCCTGAGCGCTCATCCACATCAATCATCACGGCGTTGAACTGTGCGGGGCCTGGTTCGTCCGCTACGTTCAGCCTGCGCGGCATAGCCGTCAGGAACCGTCCCAGCACGTCTTCCACGCGGCTACCGATCACCGAATTTACCGGGCCGGTCATGCCGAGGTCAGTCACGAACGCCGTCCCGCGAGGCAGGATCTTCGTGTCGGCTGTTCCCACGTGCGTGTGCGTACCCACGACCGCCGTTACTCGGCCGTCCAGGTACCACCCAAGGGCGGCTTGCTCGGAGGTCGCTTCCGTATGGAAATCCACCAACGTCACCAACGGCGGATCGCCTTCCATCTCCTCAATCAACCGATTCGCAACGATGAACGGCGAATCCAGTCCCTCGGGCATGAACACGCGCCCCTGCACGTTAATCACCGCCACTTTGCCCACGCGAGCGATTCCCCGGCCAGGCGTACCCTCCGGGTAATTCGCGGGGCGTAACACCGGCCACTCACCGTCCAACGCGGGAATGAAATCCCTCTGATCGAACGTGTGATTGCCACCGGAAATCACATTCGCGCCCGCATCGAATATCTCATCCGCCGTTCCCTCCGTCAGCCCGAAGCCCGCAGCCGCGTTCTCGCCATTGACGACCACGAAGTCGAGCTCTAGCTCACGCTTCAGCTCGGGAAGCACGCGTCGCAACATCTTGCGTCCTGGCTTACCCACCACATCGCCAACCATCAATATCTTCATGCTCTGCTTTCGATCTGCTGTTTCACCAAGGGATTCGCTGAGCCACTGGCGCCAAGCGAATCCCTCGCATTTGCTGCACCAAACGTCCGCCACAGCCCAACGGCAGCCCCCACCGTGCGAGGACATGGCACTCCGCCGCTTATTTGGCGGTTTCGGTGGCGCGGGTCTCGCGGACCACCGTCACTTTAATCTGGCCAGGGTAGACCAGATTTTCCTCAATCTTCTTTACCACGTTCCTGGCCAGGTTCGACGCGCCGATGTCGTCGATTTGTTCAGGCTCCACCAGGATCCGCACCTCACGCCCTGCCTGGATTGCGAACGAGCGCTCCACACCGGGAAAGCTATTCGCCACGTCCTCCAGGGCCTCGAGCCGCTTCAGGTATAGCTCCACCGTGTCGCGGCGGGATCCAGGCCGTGCTGCGCTCATCGCGTCCGCCGCGGCAACCAGGAACGCCTCTACCGACCCGCGATCGTCGTCGTGGTGCTCGGAGATGGCCGCCTTCACCGCTGCGGGCAGGTGGTATCGGTCTGCGATCTCGTCACCCAGCTCGATGTGCGAACCCTCGAACTCGTGGTCGAGGGCCTTGCCGATGTCATGCAACAGACCGCCCGCCTTCGCCACCTCGACGTTGGCCTCGATCTCGGTGGCCAACATGCCACAGATCCTGGAAACCTCCACCGAGTGCTGGAGAATGTTCTCGCCGTAGCTCGTCCGGAACTGCAAGCGCCCGATTAACTTGATCAGGTCCGGGTGCAGACCGTGCACCGCTGCGTCGAGCACCGCTTGCTCGCCGGCGCGGCGCATCGCCTCGTCGACTTCCTGCTGAGCCTTCTCCACCGACTCCTCGATGCGTGCCGGGTGGATACGTCCGTCTTGGATGAGCGATGTCAGCGCGAGGCGAGCCACCTCCCTGCGTACCGGCTCGAAGCACGAGATAGTTATCGCTTCCGGTGTATCGTCGATGATCAGATCCACTCCCGTCGCCGCCTCGATTGCCCTGATATTGCGGCCCTCGCGACCGATCAATCGTCCCTTCATCTCGTCGCTCGGCAGCGGCACGATCGATGTCGTCGTCTCTGACGTCACGTCGGCTGCAAGTCGCTGGATCGCCAGCGAGATCACCTTCTTCGCCTTATCGTCCACCTCTGCCAGCATCTGCTGTTCGAGATTGTAATATCGCTTGGCGAGCTCGTGCTCCATCTCACCCTCAGCGGTCTGCATAATCTGATCTTTTGCCTCAGTGATCGTCAGACCAGCAATCGCTTCCAGCTTCGTGCCCTGCTCCACCTTGAGCGCCTCGGCCTGGTCGCGAGCCTCTTCGGCTTCCTGCTCACGGTCCGTGAGTCGGTCCTCGCGCAGTTCAATCGTTTCTTGGCGCTTGTCCTGACTGTCCTCGCGCTTGTCCAGGCTCTCTTCACGGGTCGTAAGCCGGTCTTCGGCGCGCTGAGCCTCTCGTCGGCGGTCCCGGATGTCGTTCTCTGCATTCCGACGCTCCTGGAGCGCCTCCTCTTTAGCTTCAAGCAGAGTTCTCTTCTTGCCATCCTCTGCTTCACTGATGATTCGCTCTGCCACTGAACCTGCGGAATCGGCATCGCGTTTCAGCATCGCGTTCTTGACGACGAACCCTGCACCGACACCAACTCCTATCCCAACGACTGCGGCAATCACTGCAATAATAGCGTCCATGGATTCTCTCTTTCTGTCCCACCTGCGCTCGCTTCCCGGCCTTCGGGATCGGACGGGCGGAACCGTTACCGGATTCATGCACCAATTTCTCGGCGCGTTATCTGGGGCCGGCCCCTCGTGACTCCTTCTACCTAGCGTCTACCTGTCCAACGTTGGTACCGGCTACGTCTCGGCCGTGCTCGACGGGTTCGTGCTAGCGCTTAACGGGTGCCACCACCGGCCAATATTGGCGGTGGTGGCACTATCGAAACGGGGCTCAGGCCTGAGCGTCTACGTGGTCAGGCTCTAGGAAGTGCCTACTGGCACCCCTTCGAGTTCTGGGAGATCAGCGACCGCCTCGGTGCTGTGACCGTTGGATTCCGCTGACGCATCGTCAAGTCCGCGTATCTGGCGTTCCAAAGCCTGCGCGATCTCGGGGTTCGTGTTGAGGAACTCTTTGGACTTTTCTCGGCCCTGGCCAAGACGGGTCTCACCGAACGAGTAGTTCGCTCCGGATTTCCGGAGGATGCCCATCTCCGTACCCAGGTCCAAAAGGTCACCTGATTTGCTGATGCCAAGCGAGAACATGATGTCGAACTCCGCCTGTTTGAACGGAGGCGCAACTTTGTTCTTCACGACCTTGGCTCGGACTCGATTGCCAACCGCTTCGGTCTGTTGCTTGATGGTCTCGATACGCCGCAAGTCGATGCGCACTGAACTGTAGAACTTGAGGGCCCGTCCCCCTGGCGTGACTTCGGGGCTACCGAAGAAAACACCGACCTTCTCGCGAAGCTGATTGACGAAAACCACCGCTGTGTTTGAGTGGTGCGTTGCCGCTGTCAATTTGCGCAGTGCTTGTGACATGAGTCGCGCCTGAAGACCGACATGAGCGTCACCCATGTCGCCCTCAAGCTCGGCCCGTGGCGCTAGCGCCGCAACGCTGTCAATCACGACAACGTCAAGCGCGCCACTGCGCACCAGGTACTCGACGATTTCGAGTGCCTGCTCCGCTGAATCCGGCTGGGAAATCAAGAGATTTTCGGTATCCACGCCACACTTGCCAGCGTAGACCGGGTCCATCGCGTGTTCCGCATCGATGTATGCGGCGGTGCCGCCAAGGCGCTGCGCCTCAGCAACAATGTGGTGACAGAGGGTGGATTTCCCCGCCGACTCTGCTCCGTAGATCTCCACGATGCGGCCGCGGGGTATGCCGCCGACGCCTAATGCGAGATCCAAGGAGATGGAGCCAGTTGGAATCGCCTCCACTTTCATGGCCTGGGCTACTTCACCCATGCGCATAATCGAGCCACGACCGAATTGGCGTTCAATTTGACCGAGGGCCAGCTCTAATGCTTGTTCCTTCTCAGACACTTTGGCCTCGTCTCTCTACCGCCACTACCGAAGAATACTTTACCACATAGAGAATCTAGCGCGCGGTAGCGCCAAGTGTGAGGGAACAGATGTTCTAATCGCAACCCGCAAATGACACTGTTTCCCACGGATCTGTGAGATTGGTCTAGAGCTTGGCAGATGGCCGGTATTGGTTGACCAGCGGAAGACGCCGATCGCGGCCGAAATTGCGCCGCGTTATTTTGACGCCTGGTGGGGCCTGCCGCCGCTTGTACTCGCTGCGGTCCACCAGGCGCATCGTCAGCTCCACCGCATCCGCCGGCATTCCAGCCTCAAGCATCTCCGACACGTGCCAGTCGTGCTCCACATATGCCTCGATGATCGGATCAAGCACCGAATACGGCGGCAGAGAATCCTCGTCCTCCTGATTGGGCCGCAACTCAGCTGTGGGTGGACGCACGATAATCGACTCAGGAATGACCTCGCGGTCTGCCAGCACATTCACGTGCCGCGCGAGCGCCGTCACCAGCATCTTGGGTACGTCTTTGATCACCGCGAACCCGCCCGCCATATCGCCGTAGAGCGTCGCATAGCCCGTCGCCATCTCGCTCTTGTTTCCGGTCGTCAGCACGATCCAGCCGAACTTGTTCGAGGCCGCCATCAGCATATTGCCACGGATGCGGGCCTGCAGATTCTCTTCGGTGGTGTCCGCCTGGCGACCCTGGAACAGGGGTGCCAGCTCATCTAAGTACTGATCGAACAGATTCTTGATGGGCAGCGTCACCAAACGCACGCCTAGATTGGCCGTGAGCTTCACCGAGTCGTTGTTCGACTGATCTTTCGTGTACTGGGATGGCATGAAGAACGCCGTGACATTCTCTGGCCCCAGCGCTTCAGCAGCGATAGCCACCGTCAGCGCTGAGTCGATGCCGCCCGACAGACCGATAATCGCACCTGGGAACCCGCTCTTCCGCACGTAGTCCCGCGTGCCTGTCACCAACGCTCGATACACCTCGGTGAGCTCGTCGAGCGGCTCCGCCATCGGCGCCGTGACCGGCTGGCGCACACGCGTGCTGTCCCTCGGCGAGATGTGGACGTTCGTCGCGCGACCCACGGGTTCCAGTCCTTCGGTGGAGACCGCCGCTGGGTGGGCGTCGTCGGCGTCAACGTCGACCATAAGTAGTGCTTCCTCGAACTGCGGACCGCGAGCCACTATTGCCCCCGTCGGGTCTACCACCAGGCTCTGGCCGTCGAACACCAACTCATCCTGGCCACCCACTGTGTTGAGGTACGCCACGAATACTCCATTGGCGGTCGCACGCTTGGATAACATCGCCTCGCGTTGCGCACCTTTCAACTGGTGGTACGGCGACGCGTTGATGTTGAGGATCACCTCGGCCCCAGCCGTCCGTTGCACGTTCGTTGGACCGTTGTCATGCCAGATGTCTTCGCACACGTTCACGCCAACGTTGACACCGTTGATTTCGTAAACAGGGCATATGTCACCCTGCGTGAAGTAGCGTCGCTCATCGAAAACTCCATAGTTGGGCAGGAAGATCTTGTGGTACCTGCCCAGCACATGCCCGGCCGTAAGCACCGCAGCCGCGTTGTACAAAGCACCCGTCATCGCATCTGGCGTCTCGGCCTTGGCGGCGTTGAACACCGGCCCATCCACCAGGTGTGGCGCGCCGACGACTACAACCAACCCGTCGCTCGCCGCTGCGATGCGCTCAAGCTGAAGCTCTGTCTCAGCGAGGAACTGTGGCTTGAAGAGTAGGTCCTCGGGGGGATATCCCGTGATAGCGAGTTCGGGGAACGCCACCAGGTCTGCCTGCTGGGCCTTCGCCTCGCCCAGCAGCGCGATGATACGGTCGGCGTTACCTATCAGGTCGCCGACGGTAGGGTTCATCTGAGCGAGGGCCAATCTGAGGGGTCGCATGACTACCTAAAAAGGGAAGCGTTGAGGACGAATGCTAGCATGCGGGCGGGCGGTCTGTGTGAAGCAAATCACAAAATAAAGCGTCCTTCGTCAGAAGGACGCTTTATTTTGTGATTTGCTGTCTGCCGAGTTACCGCCTAGCGGGCGGTGACACGACGACGGCGGCGCGCGGACCGCCTAGCGGCCAGACGTTCCTTCTCACCCTTCGATCGGAAGAACCTGCGGTCCTTGTGCTCCTTCAGGATTCCACCACGAGTCACGGCAGCCCTGAACCGGCTTACGATCCCCTCAGGGGGTTCGCCATCTCGAATCGTTACGAACGCCATTTGCACTCCACAGCCCGTACTTACGCATCGCGTTGGGCCGTTCGGAATCTTATCATGTGAGTAACCCACCTGCAAAACCACCAAAACGGCGCTCAACTCAGAGGACAAATAGTAGCTTATCGAGTGTGTGTGTTATTGACATTTCAGCGCCTGAACAGCTATCTTCATTAGCAGTTGGCAGCGTCGACTGCTAACCCGGAGCGACATTTACAGTGCCTACCTACGGATACCGTTGCGACAACTGCAAGAACGAATTCGACGTTCGGCAGAGCTTCAACAGTGAGCCCCGATACGAATGCCCCAAGTGCCAGCACATTGCTAGGCGCCAGTTCCACGCCCCCCCGGTGATTTACAAGGGGTCCGGGTTCTATACCACTGACTACGCGCGGAAAGAGAAATCCAGCGGCGGAGCCAACACCTCCACCGGGTCTTCGTCCAGTTCGTCATCGTCAGATTCGTCGGACTCGTCCTCTGACTCCTCCACGTCAGCCTCCATCAGCTCCGAGAGCTCAAGCATCTCGTCGCCTTCCAGCAGCGACAACTCCAGCAGCAGCAGCTCTTCCTCCTCCTCCGCTCCCTCCAGCGATTAACTCCATGCGCGCCGTCGTTCAGCGCGTCACACAAGCCAGCGTCACGCTCGCCGGTGATAGCGCCCCCGTCGGCTCCATTGGCGTTGGCCTCGTTATCCTGCTCGGGGTCGGCCGCGATGATACCCCCGAAGACACCACCTACCTTGTCGACAAGATCGCCCACCTCCGCATCTTTCCCGGTGCTGACGATGGCACCGGTCGATTTGACCGCTCCGCCCTAGACGTCGGCGCAGAACTCCTCCTCATCAGCCAATTCACCCTCTACGCCGACACCCGCAAGGGCCGTCGCCCCAGCTTCACCGAGGCTGCAGCCCCCGAGATCGCCGCCGCAACGTTCGCCACTGTCGTCGACCGCTTCAAAGCGACCGGCCTCACCGTTCAGGCAGGCGTTTTCCAAGCGCACATGAACGTCGCCTTGGATAACGATGGCCCGGTCACCATTACCCTTGACAGCGGCGACCGTCCCCGCCGCTAGGGCGTCTCCCTGGAGCTCCCTGCCCCTCTGTTTCCTGAGCAGAGCGTAGCGCAGCCGAAGGACCGCTTACCTTCCCATCGTCTCCCCGGAGCGCCTAGCGGCCTTGAGTTCGGCGATTCGAGGCTCGCCCATCCGCCATCCACAATCGGACCTCCGACGAGCCCGTAGAATCTTGAGACGTGATATAACCCCACCGATCGCAATCCCAGGAGGACACGCATGGGTGATCTGCTCAAAGGCCGCGTAGCCATCGTCACCGGCGCAGGGAGGGGCCTAGGACGTGAACACGCCATCGCCCTCGCCGCTGAAGGAGCCTCCGTCGTCGTCAACGACCTCGGCGTTGAGCGAGACGGAACGGGCGGCACAGGCGCCCCCGCCGACGAAGTCGTCGCCTTGATTCGCGAACGTGGTGGCGAGGCTGTCGCCAACTACGAGTCGGTCGCTGACTACGCCGCCGCTGGCCGTATCATCGCAGCCGCAGTCGACAACTATGGTCGGCTCGACATACTCGTCAACAACGCCGGCATCTTTCGCCACCAACTCTTCTGGGAGCTAACCGAGGAAGACTGGGACAATGTCATTGGCGTGCACCTGAAGGGCACCTTCAACACTTGCCATCACGCTGTCCCAGTCATGATGGAGCAGGGCTACGGCCGCATCATCAACACCTCATCCAGCCAATGGCGGAACCCTGAAGGGCGAGCCAACTACGGCGCCGCCAAGGGTGGCATCGTCAGCCTCACCTGGGCGCTCGCCTTCGAGCTCCGCAACCACGGGATCACCGTCAACTCCATCGCACCCATGGGTGCTACCCGGGCCTTCGGCGATACTGCCTATCGCGACATGCTCGTGGATGCCGGCCTCGAGAGGAAGAAGGACCCCGCCGAGCAGGGCACCAACCGCGCCGCACCCGAGTTCGTCTCTCCGACCGTCGTCTACCTGGCGTCTGAGCAGGCCAAGGACATCAATGGCATCGTGTTTAGGGTCGGCTCCGGCAAGGTGGGCCGGTACAGCCACCCCACCGAGATGAATACCATCTATCGAGATTGGAAGACCGAAGGCACCTGGCCCATCGCCGAGCTCGAAACCATCCTTCCGAATACCCTGCTTGCAGGCGATACGAAGGCCCCGTTCATTCCCTAGACGCCGGATCCTAGAAGTGGCCAATCTGCGCAGCGCAAAAGAGAAAAATCATGGGCGAATATCTGAAAAATAAAGTAGCGATCGTCACCGGCAGCGGGCGAGGCATCGGTCGTGCCCACGCCATGGCCCTCGCAGCCGAGGGCGCCAAAGTCGTCGTCAACGACCCTGGCGTGGAGCGCAACGGCACTGGAGGCACGCGAGCCCCGGCCGATGAGGTCGTCGCGTTGATTCGCGAGAACGGTGGCGAAGCAGTTGCCGACTACCACTCCGTCGCCGACTTTGGCCAGGCCGAGCAGCTCATCGGCACTGCTATCGAGAACTATGGCAGGCTCGACATTCTCATGAACAACGCAGGTGTCGCTCGCGATGGACTGTTCCATCAAATCAACGAGGCCGACTTCGACACCGTCGTGGGTGTGCACCTCAAGGGCACGTTCAACACTTGCCGCCACGCGGTGCCCATCATGATGGAGCAGGGTGCGGGCCGCATCATCAACACCGCATCCAGCCAGTGGCGCAACCCGGAAGGCCGGCCAGCCTATGCGGCAGCCAAGGGTGCAATCGTTAGTCTCACCTGGGATCTTGCGTTCGAGTTGCGGAACCACGGCATCACCGTCAACGCTATCGCCCCAATGGCCCAGACCCGCGCCTTCGACAACTATCGTCACCCGGAGATGCTCGCGGACGCGGGCCTCGCCGCCAAGAAAGCCGGTGACGAACTCACGACTGACCGCCCAGGTGGCGAGCACGTCTCGCCCATAGTCGTCTATCTCGCCTCGGACCTCGCCGCAGGTGTCAACGGCCTCATCTTCCGGTCCGGCTCCGGCAAGATCGGCGTCTACTCGCACCCCACCGAGGTACGCACCATCAACAAAGACTGGCGCAACAAAGGCAAATGGACCGTCGAAGAACTCGCCAAACTCCTACCCTCAAGCCTCCTTTTCGATGGCTCCCGAGCCCCGTTCATCCCTGCCTAGCTGTAATTTCGATGAACGTTGTTTGCGACCGCGAAGCCGGAGTACCCCTAGGCAAGGGTGCCCCACACCACATGCCGCTGCGGGGCAATATCCGTTGCGATTAACGTCACTCTGGCACCAGGCGCTGCCCGCGAGCCTGTCCTGAGTCACTCGAAGGGAATCCATCAGGTCCCTCCAAGCCAATGAACTCTCTTAGTGCCCTTCCCCGGAGCGCCGAGCAACCTTCAGCCCCAGCGGCGAAGCCAAGAGATTCGAGAGCTCGCCCCGACCTCATGCGCGCTCGATCCTCCGCCGAGTCCGGGGCATCCGGGGGTTAGCTTCCAGCTTCGCCAAATTCGCGGGCCAAGTAACTTGAAGCGCCGTTCCTCTCCAAGTCACGCAGCGCCTCAAGCACCGCTGCCTGCGCGATATCCTCGCGGTTCACCTTTCGGACCCCATACTGTCGGCGAAGGATGCGGCGTATATCCTCTACCGCCTCCACCGCCTCAGGCTGGAACCGGTACGTCACCTTCACTCGCTCCTTGGGTTCCTCCTCGGCCTGGTGCAGCGCGTCCAATTCGGCAGACACCTCTTCCGTGGAACGGAGAATTGTACGTCGTCCCCGGCTTTCCAGCTCTGGGAATACGAACGCTGGACGCTTAGACTTTGCCATCAATCACCTCCTCCGCGACCTTCTGGTACTGCTTCGCTCCATCCAGATCCTTGCGCCAAAGAACCACCGGTGTCTGATATCCGGGCGCTTCAGCGAACCGGACAGATTGCTTGATGACTTGCGGGAAGAGGTGGATCCCCTCGCGCTCGCAGAACTCGCGGAGATACGCGTAAACCTCTCGGCTATTGATCGTTCGCCCATCGTAGCGCGTCGCCAGGATTCCCATGATGTTCAGGCCCGGGTTCGTCACCTCGCGCACGTTCTCCAGAGTGTCCAGCAGCATACGCAGACCGCGCAGCGCCATGTACTCGGCTGAAATAGGAATGAGCACCTTGTCGGCCGCCGTCAGGCTATTCACTGTCAGGATGCCCAACGAAGGCGGCGTATCTATTACTACGTAGTCGTAGCGATCGAGCATCGGTTTCAGCTTGCGTTGCAGCACCGTTTCCGCGGCCAGCGCCTGCTTCAGTTCGATCTCAGCGCCCGCCAGATCGATATTCGCCGGCGCCAGATCGAAAGCGAACGCCGTAGGCACCACCACATCGGCGATCCCCACGTCCTGCTTCACCAGCGCATCGTAGATCGATCGTTCCATCGTCGTCGTGTCCATTCCCAGGCACACGGCACAGCCGCCCTGGGGATCCATGTCCACTAGCAATACGCGCTTGCCCGCTGCCGCCAGAAGCGCCGTTAGGTTGACTGACGTGGTGGTCTTTGCGACCCCACCTTTTTGGTTCGCGACCGCTATGATTGTTGGCTGTGATTCGCCTACCATAAACTCGTGCCCTCGTGGAGGTACCCTCCTCGTTACATGACTGGCATACCCGGCTAGCACGCCTGGGTTCGACTCTGGACGACCCATAACTTAGTCCGCAGCAAACAGGGTGTCAAGTTTTGTTGCAAACTGGTTTGCCAGTAAAATGGTTATGCGTCATCCCCATTCCCGCCGTATCATGCCTCTATCAGCCCCCTTGGAGCAGACGCCATGCCGCTCATTCCCAAGTGCATGAGCACTCAGCATCCCGACAACGCATCGCCGCCGCCCTTCGCTGTCAACGGCGTCATCAAGGGCGAGGGAGAAATCGTCGAAGCCGTGGATGTCTTCGGCATGGGCTGCGATGAGCAGATGTGGGATTCCGAGGGCAAGGACGCCGATGGACAGGTCGTCCAGAAACTTCTCTCCAACTACCCTGACTTTTTCCGCAACGAGCGGCGCCTCGGCACCGACTGCACCATCACCTTGCGCGTGCCCAATCCGGCCATCGAGATTGATATGCGCAAGTCTGTGGTGGAGGCGCTTCATAGCATCCCCTCAGCGTGGGATGTCGCCCGCGGCTTCTACGGCGACCCCATGGATGCACCTATCCAAGAGGTTATCCTACCCATGACCACCACTGGCGATGAGGTTGCGCTCATCGCTGAATATTACGAACGATTCGTCGTTGGACAGGAAACCCAGGCCATGTCCGGCGGCCGCCGTGTCAAAGATTGGATCGGCGAGTTCAACCCCAAGCAGATCCGCATGATTCCCCTAATCGAGGACCTTGAGCAGATGCTCACCGCCGACACCATCGTGCGCGATTACTGCCGCGGGCGCGACCTGCCGTACCAGCGCGTGTTCCTCGCCCGCAGCGACCCCGCGCTCAACTATGGCATGGTCGGCGCGGAGCTCATGCTCCAGGTCTCCCTGCAGCGGCTAGATCGCCTTGGAGTTGAGCTGGGCGTGCCCATGTACCCCATCATCGGTGCGGGCTCCGTCCCGTTCCGGGGACATCTCACTCCCCTGAACCTGGATAGGGCGTTCACCGAGTACCCGAGCATCCAAACGTTCACCGTCCAGTCCGCCTTCAAGTACGACTACGCGCCTGACGATGTACGTAACGGCATCCAGCAGATCCTCGCGCATGAGCAAGCGCCCGCCAAGCCCATCGATGAAGCGCGCGCTCGCCTAATCATCGATAAGTTCGCCGCAGAGTACCAGCAGTGCGTGCGGAAGCTCGTGCCCTTCATCACGGAAGCTTCCGCCTGCGTGCCGCGTAGACGCGACCGCAAGTTGCACGTTGGCCTGTTCGGCTATGGACGATCCCTCGCCGGCTCCAGCGATGTCACGCTGCCTCGCGCTATCGCCTTCGCTGCGTCGCTCTACTCCATCGGCGTCCCGCCCGAGATCCTCGGCATGACTGCCCTCGACGACGATGATCTCGCGTTCGTGCGCGAGATCTACCCTAGCCTTGACGACGACCTCGCTGTCGCCGCCACGTACGCTAACGAGTCCCGCGTCCGCAGCCTGCTCGGTGACGCCTACTCCGATGTCGTCATGCGCCACGGTCGTTCGATCGACCGCATCCACGAAGGGCTTACCAGTGCTATTTGGGCCGGTCTCCAGCGTGACGGACACGCCAACGTGCCCCATTATATTGAAGAAGCAGCCCGCCTCCGCCGCTTCCTAGGATAGGCGTCATGGCCATCGTCGATGCCCACTGCCACGCGTCCCTCTCCTGGCTCGAACCGGTCGAAATGCTGCTCTTCCAGATGGACACCTACGGCGTCGACAAAGCCGTCCTCGTCCAGCACGGAGGCGAGTACGACAACTCATATCTGCTTGCATGTGCTGAACAGCACTTAGGCCGTTTCGCCGTCATGGGCATGGTGGATCCCACGTTGCCTGATGCCCCTGAAACGCTGGCTGCCTGGCACGCTCGAGGTGTCGGTTCCGTGCGCCTGTTCGCCCCGCCAGGTGCTGCGTTCGTCGCCAATCGCAGTGACCCGGTGGCACTCTGGCGCAAGGCTGCCGAGCTCGGCATGCCCGTCAGCAGCCCATCGAACGCCCTCGAAATAAGCGCGCCGTCCTTCCAAGCGCTTATCGAAGAGCTACCGGATCTACAGCTCATCCTCGAGCACTATGGATTCCTGCGCCTGCGTGAGGATCAGCAGGAGGAGGCTTATGAAAAACTGCTGGAGTTCGCTCGCTTCCCCAACGTCACCATGAAAATTCACGGCCTGGGGGAGCTCATACCGCGCCCCTCCCCCCTCCGAAACCCCACGTTCGACGTCGAGCAAGCGCCGGACCACATCGACCGCGCCATGCAAACCTTCGGCGCCCACCGTCTCATGCTCGCTACCGACTGGCCGCTCTCGGCCAGGCGCGAGGGCTACTCCAACGTCTTCTCGTACCTCAAGGCCTACCTAAGCCGCTACAGCACAAATCAGCAAGCTGCGGTACTCCCTAGCACCGCCGAGCGCACCTTCGCTCTCTAAGCTTTAGTAGAGCGCCAGTATGTACGAGCGGATGAAAGCCGCCGGAACCGCGAAGCCGCTCCTAACGTCATTCCGACACGAGACGACGTCCGTGAAGAATCTCCCTGCTTCTTGAGCGAAGCGCTAGCGGAGCCGAAGAACCCTTCGGCGTTGCCGATGTTCCGCTCGAAGGCAAGATCTCACATCCCCCGCCACGGTTCCCGCTCGGCCCTCCTCTCCTGAGGGAAAGAATTAAGGACTGAGGAGAGGGTTCTCTCCTAGCAGATCCGCAAGGACCCCACCGTCTCAGGTAATCGGTCGTGATGATTGATCAGCCCCACACCCAGCGACCTGAGCTTGTCGACATCCCCGTTCGGCGTGTAGGCCAGCGCCAGCATCCCTGCCGCTAGAGCCGCGCTCACGCCCTCGTAGCGGTCCTCGATCACGAGGCACTCTGAAGGCTTAACACCCATTGAGCCAGCCCCTCTTCCCCGCCCTCCGCATCATGCCCCTCGAACGTCCGCGCGTAGAACCCCGACACTCTCGTCAGCCGTCCCCGCCGAACGTCGCACGTGGGTGCAGGGCGCGCCTTGCTAGTTGATGCGCTCGAAGATAGTGGAAACTCCTTGGCCGCCGCCCACGCACATCGTCACCAACCCATGCTGCTGATCGCGGCGGGTCAACTCCTCCATCAGCTTCACCGTCATAATCGCCCCCGTCGCGCCAACGGGATGACCCAACGAGATACCCGACCCATTCACATTCGTCTTCTCTATGTCCATTCCTAGCTCGCGGATCACATACAGCGCCTGCGAAGCGAACGCCTCGTTCAGCTCAATCTGATCCAGATCATTGATGGACATACCCGTCTTCTCCAGCACCTTGCGGGTCGACGGCACCGGCCCGATGCCCATGATCGATGGATCTACGCCCGAAACACCGCGGCCCACCCAGCGCAACCGTGGCGTCAGGCCCTCCGCAGCGGCGCGCTCTGCCGACATCACCACCACCGCAGCGGCAGCATCGTTGATGCCAGCCGAGTTACCAGCCGTCACCGTACCGCCGTCCTTGAACACCGGCTTCAGCTTGGCCAACCCCTCCATGGTCGTGCCCGGCCTCGGGTGCTCATCGCGGGTCACTACCATCGCATCGCCTCGGCGTTGCGGTACGGAGACCGGCGCGATCTGCGAATCGAAATAACCTGCCTCTTGCGCGGCCACGGCGCGCTCGTGGCTCATCACCGCAAGCTCGTCTTGCGACGCCCGCGTGACCTCAAAGCGCTCCGCCACGTTCTCCGCCGTCACGCCCATGTGATAGTCGTAGATAGGACAGCTCAGGCCCATCACCAAGCTGTCGGTCATCGTCACATCGCCCATGCGCGGACCTTCGAAGCGATTGCCCGTCATCAGGTACGGCGCCTGGCTCATGCTGTCCATGCCGCCAGCGACCACCACCTCGGACTCCCCCGTCAGGATGGCCTGCACCGCTAGATTAATCGACTCCAGCCCTGACGAGCACGCCCGATTGATTGTCATCGCCGGCACGTGATCCGGAATACCCGCTGCGAGCATCGCTCGACGAGCCGTGTAGCCTGTCTCAGCCGCCTGCAGCACATTGCCCATGATGACCTCATCAACCGCCTCTGGAGACACCCCTGAACGCTCCAGCGCCGCCCTGATGGCGATTGCCCCGAGATCAGATGTACGCATATCCTTGAACGCCCCGCCGAACCGGCCCACGGGCGTCCTCATGCCATTGATGATCACAACTTCCTTTGGGTTCGCCATAGCGCTTGATCTCCTTTGACGTGCGATTGCTCGTGCAACCGCCGGACTTCGGCGCACCGCGCCTCCGCACGATGATAAGTCAAACCCACCGCGCAGCAAGACCCACCCCCCACGGCAAGCGCCCGTTGGCCCGGTGGCCAAATCCGTAGATAATGCCTTGCAGCTTAGCAATGCATCGACATCTGAGAGGCAAACGTCATGACCACCGCTCACAGAACTATCAAGCTCGGCATCGTAGCCCGGTCACAGTACGCTGCCCTCAAGGAAGGCATCGTCAAGCTCCAGGGCGCCACCCTTGAGATCGTCGAAGTTTCCCCCATGCCAAAGCTCTTCGACCGCATGATCCAGGATCTCGAATTCGACATCTCCGAGATGGCCATCGTCACCTACCTCCAGCTGAAAGAGCTGGGACAAGCCTTCACAGCCATCCCCATCTTTCCCATGCGCGCCTTTCCTCAGGGCGCCGTCACCTACAACGTCAACTCAGGCGTCGCCATGCCCAAAGACCTCGAAGGCAAGAAGATCGGAGTCCGCGCCTACGCAGGCACCGCGGGCGTCTGGGCACGTGGCCTGCTCGCATCCGAGTACGGCGTCGATCACACCAAGGTCACCTGGGTTCTCACCGACATCGAGCACCTCGACGAGATCCCCAATCCCTCCAACACTGTATCCCGCAAGGGCGACAAGCTCCCGGATCTCATCACCTCCGGTGAGATCGACGCTGGCATCGGCGTCCAGGACGTGAATTCACCCGACGTCAAGCCCCTCATTGCCAACGCCAAACAGGCCACCGCCGATTGGTTCGCGAAAACCAGCGTCTTCCCCATCAACAACTGCATCGTCATGCGTGACGAAGTCCTCGCAGCGAACCCTGATATCGCCGAATCGTTCTTCGCCGCCTACAAGCAATCCAAATCCCTCTACCTCCAACGCCTCGCCGCGCAGGGCCCCCAGGCGCGTGACGAAGAGGCTGACAAGCGCAACGCCGACATCGTTGGAGGCGACCCGCTGCCCATCGGCATCGAGTCCAACCGCAAAGCCCTCGAGATGATCGCTGAGTACTCTCTCGACCAAGGCGTCATCAGCGCCATTCCGTCCATCGATGACCTCTTCGCCCCTAGCACGCATGGCCTCAGCTAGCGTCGCCTGGAAGCGCGAATCATCACGAGAGCGGGCGCCGAAAACTATCCGGCGCCCGCCTCCTGTCAGTGGCTATCTAAGTGGCAAAGGAACAGCGGTGGACCTCAGCCCCGAAATCAAAGCGCACTACGGGCACGACGATATCTACCGCCGTATCCTCACCGCGCTCCGCCAAGCTGACATCGACCCAGCGACCGCCACCATCGAAGACCTCGCGCCCATCGACCAGTTCCACACCGGTGGCTTACCTGCCACCAAAGCCCTCGCCGAACGCAGCGAGATCAACTCGGATTCGCAAGTTTTCGACGCGGGGTGTGGCATCGGCGGGCCAGCCCGCTTCCTCGCCAAGACCTACGGCTGCAACGTCGTCGGCATGGATCTCGCCGATGACTTTATCGAAGCGGCTGGCCCCCTTAATGTCCTCTTGGGCCTGGCCGACAAGGTCTCCTGCGCTGTTGGTGACATCGCCACCACCGGGCTCGACGGCGACGCATTCGACGTCGTCTGGAGCCAGAACGTCCTCATGAACATCGAGGACAAGGCCGCCGCACTCAAGGAGGCCCACCGCATCCTGAAGCCTGGCGGCACGCTCGTGATGCAGGCTGTCATGGAGGACAACCCCGGTGCGCGCGACTACCCCGTTCCCTGGGCACCCTCTGCCGACATCGACTTCCTCGTCACTTCCGCCGATTTCCAGAGAACCACCACTGACGCGGGGTTCACCATCACTGCCTGGGAAGAATCACGTGCTGGCCCGTCCCGGCCCCCCACCTTTTCCAGCCCCAGTCTCAACTTCAGCGTCATCATGCGTTTCCCCGACTTTGGCGTCCTCATGAAAAACGTCCTCGCCTCTGCCCAGCGAGGCCTCCTCGTCCCCGTCGTCGCCGTCCTCACCAAGTAGCAGAGCCTATGTGACCCTTACGTAAGCGCCTTCTGTCGCAAGGGAGCCGGAGTACCCTCCCACGACAGTACGAAGACCCAGAAGTGTTAGGAGGCGCCATATGGTCAGGGAAAAAATAGACATCCTGAACCACCAGTGGGACTATCCGCTGGCAGCCCGCCTCCGGTGCGCATGAGCATCGAGCGATCGGGCAACAGGAAACCCTCGGAAGCTCCGTGAAAACGACCTACACGCAAGCAAGAACCTCTCAACTGAGGGCGCGCCATCCGGGTACGACCCCCGGTAGGAACGGAGCCAACGGCTAGCAGGGAACTGAATAACTTAAACAGCCGGGGCGAAACCAACATCCATCTGCCTTCTCTTTGTCCCACGTCCCCCGGAACTCCGCTTAAACGCCCACCATCGACAGCGACACTCGCCTGCGTTCCAGGTCGATCTCCAACACTGTCACCGATACCTGCTGGCCCACTGACACAACGTCGTTCGGGTCGCTCACGAATCGGTTCGCCAGCCTGCTGATGTGCACCAGCCCATCGCCGTGCACTCCCACATCCACGAACGCGCCGAACGCCGTAACGTTCGTCACTACGCCAGGGAGTTCCATCCCCTGCCGCAGGTCCTCGATCGAGTGCACCTCGTTTGAAAAGCTGAAGGCTGCGAACGCATCGCGTGGATCGCGACCGGGTTTCGCAAGCTCAGCCATGATGTCCGCCAGCGTTGGCAGGCCCACCGACTCTGTGACGTAGTCCGCAACGTCCACCAGCGTCCGTGAGTCCTCGTCGCTCATCAGCTGCGACACGTCGCACCCTAGGTCCTTCGCCATCTGACGCACCACTCCATAGCTCTCCGGGTGCACACCGCTGCAATCGAGCGGATTCGCTCTCCCTGGTATACGGAGAAACCCCGCCGCTTGCTCGTACGCCTTCGGCCCCAAGCGCGGCACCTGCAGGAGATCAGCGCGCGACTTGAACGCGCCCTGCTTGTCACGGTATTGCACAATCGACTTCGCCAGCGAGGGCCCCAGACCGGACACGAACGCCAGCAGCTTCGGGCTTGCCGTATTCAGATCGACGCCTACCAGATTCACGCAGCTCACCACCACGTCGTGCAGGCGCTGTACCAGCGCCGTCTGGTCAACATCGTGTTGGTATTGCCCCACGCCGATTGCCTTCGCATCAATCTTTACCAGCTCCGCCAGCGGGTCCATCAAACGCCTCCCAATCGACACCGCGCCGCGTACCGTCAGATCGTGATCTGGGAACTCCTCGCGTGCCACCGCCGACGCTGAGTACACCGACGCTCCGCTCTCGTTGACCATCACGATCGCCACGGGTGACTGGAACTTGAGCTTGCGTACCACAGCCTCGGTCTCGCGCCCCGCCGTCCCATTGCCGATCGCGATCGCCTGGATCTTGTAGCGCTTCGCCATCTCAACGATCTTTTGGGCCTCTATCGCCTCGCGCTCCGCACCCAGGTGCAGGTACACCGTGTCCGAGTGCAGCAGCGCCCCTTGCCGATTAAGGCAAACCACCTTGCACCCCGTCCGAAACCCCGGGTCAATCGCCAGGATCGCCTTCTGGCCCAGCGGCGCCGCCAGCAACAGCTTGCGCAGGTTCTCCGCGAACACCGCTATCGCCGTCGCATCCGCGCGCTCCTTCAGCGCGTTCCGCATCTCCGTCTCCATCGACGGCCCCAGCAACCGCTTGTAGCCATCCATCAGCGCCGTCTCCACCTGTCCCGACGCCTCATTCGCGTCCGGGCCGCCGGCGCCCTCCACCAGAAAATGCCGACCCAGCGCTTCGACCACCTCCGCCTCTGACGGTTCCAACTGCACCGAGAGCATGCCCTCTTGTTCCCCGCGGAACATCGCAAGCACCCGGTGTGACGGGGCCTTCCACGCAAGCTCTTCGGCGTCAAAGTAATCGCGAAACTTTGCCCCCTCCTCCTGCTTGCCCTTCGCCACCTGCGAGCGGAGCAGACCCCGTCGCGCGAACAGATCGCGCGACGTCGCTCGGGCCCACGCATCCTCACTCACCCACTCTGCCATGATGTCGCGCGCCCCCGCCAGCGCAGCCGCCTCGTCCGCCACTCGATTCTCAGGATCCACGTACGCCCGCGCCGCAGCGTTTACATCCGTGCCCGGCTCCTGTGCCCACAGTAACTCCGACAGGGGCTCCAGCCCGCGCTCCCGCGCGATTGTCGCCCTCGTCCGGCGCTTTGGCCGGAACGGTAGGTACACGTCCTCAAGCTTCGCCATCGACCGCGCCGCCATGAGCTGCTCGCACAGTTCATCCGTGAGCAGCCCTCGCTCCTCCAGCGACGCCACTATCGCCTGACAACGCTCATCCAGTTCGCGTAATTGGGCGATCCTGTCCCGTACCGACCCCACCGCCACCTCGTCTAGCTCGCCCGTCGCTTCCTTGCGATAGCGAGCGATGAACGGCATCGTCGCCCCGCCATCCAGCATCTCCACCGTTGCCCGCACCTGCCCGGCGCGCACGCCCAGCTCCGCTGCAATCGTTGCAACGTGGGAATCGATTATTGCCTTGGTACTCGAATTAGCCATCACTGGCTTAATGTACCCGCAATCGACTCGAATCACACTAACACTGCACGCCGCCGGTCGCGGTCAAGCCGCAGGCGTGAGAGCTTGCGATGGAGACACCTGCGTCGGCCGTGGCAGATGTAGAACCCGCCGATAGAAGGATGGCTATTGCGATAAGAGTGAAGGTCCCCAATCAGATCATCAGCAGGTGCGTATCCTTTGATGCGAGCGGCGGCAAATGCTGCTCAACGTCTCTAATAGCATCTATATCGGCCGGGCGCCGGAAATATACCAGAACTTGGTAATGGCACGATTTGGCACGTATGACACGATACGATGCGAAGTGTTCTTGCAAGTCCGTTCGCCTTAACGTTCCCTACCCCCCTCTCCGAAAGCCAACATGCCCCACCTACACCTTCCCGGCGCAGACCTTTGGTACCAGGACACTGGCGGCAACAACACACCCGTCGTCTTCCTGCACGCCACCTCCGGCAACACCCAAGCATGGGAGCAGCAACTCCCCGCCTTCACTCAGGCTGGCTATCGCTGTATCACCTACGATCGTCGAGGCTGGGGCCAGTCCAAAAGTACCTCAGCGGAGCAGCTGACCACCTACGCCGCCGATGACCTTCACTCCCTTGTCCACCACCTTGGCCTCGCCTGCCTACACCTCGTAAGCACCGCCGCGGGAGGTTCGGCAGCGCTCGACTACACATTGACGTATCCAGAGGCCCTCCGCAGCCTGGTTATCTCTCATTGGGGCGGCGGCATCCTGCGTCGGGATCCGGAATACGCGCGCAGCGGAAGCAGATACGAAACGATTCCTGAGTTTCAATCGCTGCCGGCATGGTTCCGCGAGCTTGGGCCGAGCTACCGTACGGCGCACTCGGCTGGCGTTGACCGCTGGGTCCAGATCGAGGAGGCCAGCCGGCACGCCACAGCCCAGCGTGAGAAGATGCGCAACGACTTCACGCTCAATCTCCTCGAAACCATAGAGACACCAACCCTCATACTGGCCAGCGGAGCTGATCTCTACGCCGCACCGCCCATGATCCAGACCATGGCTAGCCGCATCCCCAACAGCAAGTTCGCCCTCGTACCAGAAGCCGGGCACGCCGCTCATTGGGAGCAGCCGGAGACCTGGAACCGCATGGTCCTCGACTTCATCCACAAGTACTGAACTGACGCGTACCATCGACACTTCGCGCCCGGCACGCCGCCCCTCTTTCCTGAGCGCAGCTTAGTCGAAGAGCGTGCCCTTAAGTCACGCGAAGGGACCTCTCACCCTTCCCAATTTCCGGAGTGCCGAGCGACCCTTAGTCCCAGCGGGCGAAGTCCAAGAGATCCGAGGGCTCGCACCGATCTCATCCACAACCGGGCCTCCACCGAGCCCGGGGGGGGGGGTCCAGGCCATAAGATTCAACCACGACCGTCCTGTCTCTCCCCCAGCCCAGAGCTGGCGAGCGTCTAACAGCCCGGCGACCCACGTCCGCCGCCACCACCCACCCACAGCGGCCCGCAATCTTTTATCCTTTCCCCAACCAAGCCCCACGGAGACAAACATCATGGCAGGACGCGTTGAAGGCAAGGTCGCGATCATCGTAGGCGGCGGGCAGACCCCCGGCGAAACCATCGGCAACGGCAGGGCCACCGCCATCGCACTCGCACGAGAAGGCGCCCGCGTCATCGTCGCCGATCGTGACCTCGAGTCAGCACAGGATACCGTCGATCTCATCAGTATAGAAGGAAACGACTCCGCCGCCGTGCAGATTGACGCCACCGACGAGATCTCTGTGAAGGCGCTCATCACCGACATCGCGAGCCGTTACGGCTCCCTCGACATCCTCCACAACAACGTCGGCGCCAGCGTTGCCCTCGGGGACGCTGTAGCCGTCGATATGACAGAGGAAGCCTTCGACCGCAGCTTCGCCGTGAACCTCAAGAGCCACTGGATGGCCTGCAAACACGCCATCCCCATCATGCGAGGGCAGGGGGGCGGCTCCATCGTCAACATTTCATCGCTCGCCGTCCTTGAGGCCTACCCCTACATCGGCTACAAGACCATGAAGACCGCCGTCATCGCCCTCACCCAGAACCTCGCTATGGCTCACGCCGACGGCGGCGTTCGAGTCAACGCCATCCTCCCCGGCCTCATGAACACACCCATGGCCATCGAAGCCCGCGTCGCCGCAGGCATGCCACGCGAAGAGCTTATCGCCATGCGCAACGCCCGTGTCCCCCTCGGCAACCGCATGGGCACGGCCTGGGACGTCGCCTACGCGGCCCTCTTCCTCCACTCCGACGAAGCAGGATTCATCAGCGGCATCGGCCTTCCTGTCGACGGCGCTGCCTGGGCCAGCCAAGGCAAGTACTAACGCGCGCCAGGGGCCACGCCCCAGCGCCTTGCGAGACGACCTCCCGTGTGCGTCCCCTACGTCGCCTGGCCTGGGTGAGCGGTCGCGTTGTGTTCTTTGATTTTCCGTCGCATCACGTCGCTGAGCTATGCCGGGTCGCGCGCAACCCACTCGGCGGGAACCGGAAGCTCACGCTGTGGTGAGTATTCCGTGAACGGCGTCGCTATCCCGATGACGTTCATCTCGGCTGCTACCCCTGCGCGCACGCCTTCCCGGAGCGCCGGGCGACCTTCACTTCCCGCCGCGCCCCCTGTTCCTGAGCGGAGCGTAGCGCAGTTGAACGGGTCTTTCACACTCCCTCGGCCAAGAGATCAACGATTGAGCCTCCACGGAGACCGGCATCTACCGGGAACGAGAAGCCATTCCTTCTCGTCCGTTCGTTGCGCCATACTTTTCTCATGGAAAGCCCAGACGTCCAGCAGATCACCGCCCTCGTAAAGCGCATGGCCAAGAGCAACCTAAAGCAAGGCCACGACCACAGCCTCAACTTCGACTATTCCTACCTCTGCCCTTCCCCCCACGAGTACCAGTGGCAATGGTTCTGGGACTCCTGCTTCCATGCCATCGCCATTGCCCACGTCGACCCCGACCAAGCCCTACGCGAGCTTGAGACCCTCGTCGCCACTCAGCGTGACGATGGATTCATCGGGCACATGCACTTCTGGGGTTCCAAGCTTGGCGGCATCGCCCACCCCTGGGCCTACGGCCAAGCCGTTCCTGGCGAACGCTTGCGCAGTTCTGGCCTAATCCAGCCCCCAGTCCTGGCCCAAGCAGTCGAGCGCGTCGGCGAGATCATCGGCGACGTCGCCATCCCGCCGCGCTTCATGCACGCCCTCGACACCTACCACGAGTGGCTCTCGACCAACCGTGTCCCCGACGACGACGGGCTCATCGTCATCGTTTCACCTTACGAAGCTGGCACCGACCAGTCCCCCGTCTTTGACGAAGTCCTCGGGTTCAAGAGCGCCCCCGGTCGTTGGAGGGCAGGGTTCAAGAATCGGCGCATCGACGTCCTGAACTGGCTCGCCGGCTACAACAGCGCCAAGATGCTCAGCAAGCGCCGCTTCTACGTCAAGGAAGCGCTGGTCAACGGCGTTTACGCCGACTCTCTCGCCACCATGGCCCGCATGCACCGCAGTCAGGGCAACAGCCGATCAGCCGTCGCCTACGACGCCATGGCGGCCAAGGTCACTTCGTCCATGCTCGATAAGATGCTCGATCGCGCCAATGGCGGCTTCATGAGCCTCATCGGTGCTGACGAGCGTCGCGTGCAGCCCCTCACCGTCGGCGCGCTCGTACCCCTCGTTATGCCCAATATCCCTCAGGACATCGTCGACGAGATAGTCGACAGGCACATTCTCCGCCGCGACAAATTCTGGCTGCGCTATCCCATCCCCTCTGTCGCAGCCACCGAAAGCGCTTTCGACCCCCGCGAGGATAAGCTCATCTGGCGGGGTCCCACTTGGATCAACACGAACTGGCTCGTCTGGCGTGGCATGCGCGCCCACGGGCACAGTGAAAACGCCGAGCACCTCGCCGCTCGCACAGTTGAGCTTGTCGCCAAGCAAGGCCTTCACGAGTACTACAATCCTCTCAGCGGGCAGGGCATGGGCGCCCGATCGTTCGGCTGGTCTGCCCTCGCCCTCGACATGGCTTACGCCTGAGGTTCGATCCCCGCGCTAACGTTGGACTGGCTGGAAGACCGAGAAGCGTCGATCGACCGATCGACCGCCTCCTTGATTTGCTCCAGGAACTCTTTTCGGCGGGACGCCACCACGAACACCGGTCCCTTCCCCGTGTTCAACCGCAGCCCGTACGTCGGTTTACGGCGGGAGAAGTAGAACGACCCACCCGCGAAGCCTGCCGCCCCCATCATCATCGTCTGGAACGAATCCGCCCAGAAACCACCAACTAACAACGCCCAACCGATAACCATCATCATCATCCCCGGCCACTTCCGGCGGCTCTCCGTCTCGATGCTCGCCGACGACACGTTCCGCGTCCCGTACTTATGGGCCGCGAATGTCATCTCCGTGGTTCCGATGCGGATACCGTTGGAGTCAGAATAAAAGATGCGTTCATTGGTCATGGTTGGTATAGCTTACTTCGCGAGAAGCGCGTACTCCAGGCTGTCCGTGAGCGCCTGCCATGAAGCCTCGATGATGTTCGTGGAGGCCCCCACCGTATTCCAGTAGTGCTCGCCGTCCGTCGACTCCACCAGCACGCGCACCACAGCGCCCGTGCCATCCGGTCCCTGCTCCACCACGCGGACCTTGTAGTCCGTTAGTTGTACGTTCGCCACCTGCGGGTACGCCTGAATCAGGCCCTTGCGCAGCGCAGCGTCGATGGCGTTGACCGGCCCGTTGCCCTCGGCCACCGTATGCATCACCTCGCCGTTCACGCGCACCTTCACCATCGCCTCGCACAACGTCTCATCTCCGTTATCCAGCAAACTGTTCTGGCGGCGGCGCTTCTCCATCACCACCATGTAGTCGACCAGATCGAATGGGCGGGAGTAATTCGGCAGCGTACGCCGGACCAGCAATTGGAACGACGCCTCAGCGCCCTCGTACTGGAACCCATGCGCCTCCTGTGTTTTCACCAGCGTCAGAAGATCACCCAATCGTTCTTTCGGCACATCTGCCGTTAGACCCTGCTCCTCAAGCTTAATTGCGATGTTCGCGCGACCCGCCATCTCCGAAATCACAACGCGCTTCGCATTGCCCACGAGCCCCGGCTCGATGTGTTGGTAAGCCATATCCATCTTCGCCGTCGCCGACGCATGCAGGCCCCCCTTATGCGTGAATGCGCTGTCGCCCACGTAAGGCTGGTACCGGCTGCGTGGCATGTTCGCCAGCTCCGCCACGAACCGGTGCACCTCTGTCAGGTGCCCCAGTTGCTCGTTGCTCACCACATCCATGCCCAATTTCAGCTTCAGATTCGCGATCACCGAAACCAGATTCGCATTGCCGCAGCGTTCCCCGTAGCCATTGATCGTCCCCTGCACCTGTGTCGCGCCCGCTTGCACTGCTGCGATGCTGTTCGCCACCGCCACATCAGCATCGTTGTGGCAGTGGATACCGATACCGCCGTCCACCGCACCCCGCACTGCGCTCACCGTCGCAAACACATCCACCGGCATCGTGCCGCCGTTCGTATCGCACAACACCACCTGCTCTGCGCCAGCCTCGGATGCCGTCTTCACGCATGCCATTGCATATTCCTGGTTTGCAGCGTAGCCGTCGAAGAAGTGCTCAGCGTCGAAGATCACCCGCAGCCCCTTCGACCGTAGGTACTCGATTGACTCCCGGATCATCGCCAGGTTCTCCTCCAGCGATGTTTCCAGTACCTGCGTCACTTGCGCATCTGACGCCTTGCCCACCAGCGTCACCACCGTCACGCCGGAGTCAACGAGTGCCTGCAGATTCGGGTCGTCCTCGGGACGCGTATTCGCACGCCTCGTGGATCCGAAGGCAACGATTTTCGCATTGCTCAGCTTCAGATCCTTCGCCCGTTGGAAGAACTCCTCGTCTTTGGGGTTCGACCCTGGCCAGCCGCCCTCAATGAAATGCACCCCCAGCTGATCCAAGCGCTCCGCTATGTTCAGTTTGTCCTCCACAGACAGGCTGATCCCCTCCATCTGTGTACCATCGCGCAGAGTCGTGTCGTACAGCGTAAATTCACTCATGGTGTCCTCTTTTCGACTCACCATCCGCATTTAGCGGCGAAAAATGACCAACAAAAAACCGTCCCTCAAAAGGGACGGGTTACGAATTACCCGCGGTACCACCCTCGTTCCCTCCGGCCGGCCGGAGAGCACTCTGTAGAGCGCCAACACGCTCTCGCCACTGGTAACGGGCGGCACCCCGGTCAGGTCTACTCCCCCTCTCCTAGACGATAAAGAACAGGGTTTCGGCTGACGGCTCAGGAGGGATCTTCGGCTAGGGCCGACACACCGGACTCGCACCAACTCCGGTTCGCTGTTCGTCGGGGAACCTGCCTACTCATCTCCATCACGGCCATTGTTGAGAACGCTAGCACCCGTGACGATTTCCGTCAACAGATAGGAACTTAGACGAGGAGTTCAGGCTGTCTTGTTGACAATCTTGCATACAGGCCATGGCGCTTCAGTAGCTTCCACCAAGCGACCCCTAGCGCCATCACACTGAACGCCTACCTCCAGAAAGATGTAAGCCAGTGGATAACCCGCGCCTAGGCCAATGATCCCAACGCGACTATGAGTCCGGCCCCAAACACCACTCCAGCGAGCTCCTCGCGTTCCAGAACATGACACCTCAATCGCAGGCTAACCCTACTGTCGCCGCACCAAATCTTCCGCGTGTGGTGTGCGTGCGCTTGTTCGGGAATCCGTCGTGAAGCCCTCGACGCCGTCAAGCGCTACAGTGTGATCAGCGAAAACACGTCCTGACCGCCTAACGCCTTCCGGCCGTCCAGCGCCGCCAGCTCAATCAACACCGCTACCCCAGCGACCGTCGCACCCGACTGCTGCACAAGGTCGATTGTCGCAGCCATCGTGCCGCCCGTTGCCAGCACATCGTCGATTAGCAGCACACGGTGGTGCGCAAGCAGCCCGTCGCGATGTACTTCAATCGCCGCTTCCCCGTATTCCAGTGCGTACTCCGCCTTGTACGTCTCGAAAGGCAGCTTGCCCACCTTGCGCACGGGAACGAACCCCGCACCCAGTTCCATCGCCAGCGGGCAGCCCAGCATATAGCCACGCGCCTCGATCGCCGCCACCTGGTGGATCCCAGCGCTACGGAAAGGCTCGGCCAACTCCTGAATCGCCCCTCGGTATGCTTCGGCATCGCCCAGCAAAGGAGTGATGTCCCGGAACACGATCCCCGCTTGCGGGAAATCGGGGATATCTCTGATAAGCGATCGGTAGTCGGTTGCCATGGCGGAGCCTCACACGAGTTCGGGATGCGATAGGCTCTCATTCTATCAATCCGACTGGCCGACTGGCCGACTGGCCGACTGGCCTATCTGGCCCGCCATACCCGCCGAGGTCCTGAACTATGATTACGAGAGAGTACGACGGCCCGCTCCAGGGCCCCATGCGCCAGCTTCAGCAGCGCATCGTCGCTTGCCGCCATTGCCCACGCCTCGTTGAGTATCGCCAGCGCAAGGCGACCGATGAACGCCGCGCCAGCTTCAAGGAATGGGACTACTGGGGTGCTCCCGTCCCCAGCCACGGTGACCCGAACGCTCGATTGCTCCTCGTAGGCCTCGCCCCGGCCTCCCACGGCGCCAACCGCACCGGACGCATGTTCACCGGCGACCCCACAGCGGACTTCCTGGCGACAGCCCTCCATCGCGCGGGTTTCGCCTCCCAACCGACCTCGCTTAGCCGCGAGGACGGACTCACCCTCCATGACGCCTTCGAGATCGCCGTCGTCCGCTGCGCACCGCCCAACGACAAAGCCACCCCCGAAGAGCAGCGGGCCTGCCGCCCCTACATCCATGAAGAGCTCAACCTGCTCCCTAATCTCAAAGCAGCCCTTGCGTTCGGGCGCGTCGCGTTCGACAACTTCATCCGGGCCATGCGAGAGCGCACAGGCCTGCCCCTACGCCACGGGTTCAAGCACGGCGGGCGCTACGATCTTGGTGAGGGACTGCCCACACTGTTCGCTACCTATCACCCCAGCCCCCGTAACACCAACACAGGACGCCTTACTGCCCCCCAACTCAACGCCGTCTTCGACTCCGTCACCGCATTCCTGAACACTACCGCCTGATCGCCTTCGTGCTCGGTTCGGGCCATGACCGCCACCAACCGCTCGAGCCCCCGCCGGTGTACGGTGCCCCCAGATCCCTTCATCGGTGTCCCCTCTTAATCAATCGGTGTTCCCCCTAATCCACAGAAGTCAACAGATGTCCCGCTTACTAAGGGGGACACCAGGGGGGGTCCAGACCCCACCTATCCCCACCCTACCTAGGAGCGCCGTACCGCACGTTGGCAGCCTGTCGTCGGGAGGGCAAAGCGAGTGCAAACGCTCCGGATGACCCTCCCTCTCGTGCTATACTTCCCCGGATGTCTATCAAGCCGCCAGGACCGTTGAGCCGGGTGGAAAACTCTTAGATCAACAGAAAGGCAGGTGCCATGGTTCAGCAGACTACCGACCCCCGCGTCTCAGCTCCGCCGCCAGTCCGGCTACCGTATGATCCCAGTACAGAGCCCTTGACCATGAAAGCGCTTCTCGAAGCAGGAGTGCATTTCGGTCACCAAACCCACCGTTGGAACCCCCGCATGAGGCGATTCATCTTCGCCCAGCGCAACGGGATCCACATCGTGGATCTTCAGCAGACCATGGACCTGCTGGAGCAAGCCTGCAGATTCGCCGCAGAAGTGGCGGCTTCAGGCAAGAAGATTCTGATGGTCGGCACCAAAAAGCAGGCGCAGGACGCCGTCCGCGAAGAGGCAGTCCGTGGTGGCCAGTACTACATCAACCAACGTTGGTTGGGCGGTACCATCACCAACTTCTCCACCATCCAAACACGCATCGACTACCTCGTTAGTCTCGAAGAGCGTCAGGCTCATGGCCAGTTCGAGCGCCTCCCCAAGAAGGAAGCCCTCAAACTTGGCACTCTCATGGACAAGATGAACCGCTACCTCGGTGGCATCAAAGAGATGACCACGCTGCCCGGCGCACTCTTCATCGTGGACGTGGGGCGCGAGAACATCGCCGTTGCCGAGGCCCGTCGAGCTGGCATTCCGATTATCGCCCTTACCGATACCGACTGTGACCCAACCCTCATCGACTGGCCCATCCCCGGCAACGACGATGCCATCCGGTCCATCCGGTTGGTCAGCGCCCACATCGCCAACTCTGCCCTCCAGGGCAACAACGAGTGGCTCGCGACCCGTGGTGGCTATAGCGACGTCGGCGAAGAACTCGCTGAGGGTGAGGACAGCGTCGCCGACGTTTCAGCGTTCGCCGTCGCCTCCCCCACCGACGAGCCCCCCGTCCCTGCAGCTTCTGTTGCCGAAGCAGCGCCTGTTGCTGAAGTGGTGGCGCCAGCAGCAGAGCCCCCGGCCGCCGACGAATCGGGCAATTAGAAAACGCGAATAACCTAAAGAGGTATCCGAGTGGCAATCTCGACGGAAGCGATTCGTGAGCTTCGGGAGCGTACAGGCGCCGGCATCATGGATGTCAAGCGTGCTCTTGAAGCGGCGGACGGTAATCAGCAGCAAGCGGAAGGGGCCCTCCGCGAAAAGGGTCTAACCAAGGCCGCCGCCAAGAGCGGACGAAACACCGCCGAGGGTGTGGTGGATTCCTACATCCACGGCGGCGGACGCATTGGCGCCCTGGTCGAACTCAACTGCGAAACGGACTTCGTAGCCCGCACCCCAGAGTTCGTCGAGCTGGCGCACAACCTCGCCATGCAAGTCGCCGCCATGGGTGCTGTCTACGTGGCACGTGAAGACATGCCCGCGGACGACACTCGCGACCCTGAAGAGGTCTGCCTCCTGGACCAAGCGTTCATCAAAGAATCGTCCAAGTCCATCGCGGATCTCATCATGGATGTTCGGGCCAGGGTTGGAGAGAACGTCAAGGTCAGCCGGATAGTCCGGTTTGGCCTTGGTGAGTAACACTCACGCAGGGGGAGATATGGCAGCCGTAAACGTACGGCGCGCAATGCTGAAGCTCAGCGGCGAATCTCTACGAGGAGGGTCGCAGTTCGGCATTGACTGGTCCGTCCTGCGCTACTTGGCAGGCGAGGTCAAAGCAGCCGCTGTCACTGGCGTCGAGCTCGGCCTCGTCGTAGGCGGCGGCAACATCTGGCGTGGTGCCGAGGCGGAGCTCCAGGGTATGGACCGCGTCACCGCCGACTACGCCGGTATGCTCGCAACAGTCATCAATGCACTCGCCCTCCAGGACGCCCTCGAACAGCAGGGCGTCGAAACCCGCACGCAGTCGGCCATCGACATCCGTGCCGTCGCCGAGCCTTTCATCCAGCGCCGCGCAACGCGTCACATGGAGAAGGGACGCGTCGTCATCTTCGCCTCCGGGACGGGCAGTCCCTACATGACCACCGACACCACCGCCGCGTTGCGGGCCGTCGAGATGGGTGCCGACCTCCTCCTCATGGCAAAGAACAACGTCGACGGCGTCTACGACTCCGACCCCAAGCACAATCCCGACGCCAAGAAATTTAATCGTATCGAATACATCGACGTGCTCAACCGTAGGCTGGAAGTCATGGACTCCACAGCCCTCTCCCTGTGCATGGAGAATAACCTTCCGATACGCGTATTTGACGTGTTCCAACCGGGTGGCATCCGCCGTATCCTCGAAGGCGCCGACACCGGAACTTTGGTCAGCGGGGCGCTGACCGCGACCGCAGCTCAAGGCTGAGCGGCGCGCGGAATACGAGGGCCAGCAATGGCAGACGCCGAAGAGATAGAACTGATTTTCATAGACGCCGAGGAGCGGATGGAGAAATCCGTCGGCTTCTTCCGTACCGAGTCCGAAGGCATGCGGACCGGCCGCGCCAACCCCTCCATGCTTGAGTCTGTAAAGATTGACCTCTACGGCACCACCATGCAGCTCAATCAGGTCGCCACCATCACCGCACCTGACGCCCGCCTCCTCGCGGTCCAGCCCTTCGACAAGAGCACCGTCGGCACCATCGAGCGAGAGCTCCTGAAGTCCGACCTCGGCCTCACCCCTAACTCGGACGGCACCGTTATCCGGCTGCCCATACCGCCCATGACCCAGGAACGACGCCACGACATGATCAAACGCCTCAAGCGCTTGCAGGAAGACGCCCACGTCGCCGTCAGGAATGTACGCCGGGACATCCTGGAGCATCTCCGAAGCCTCGAGAAGGACAAGGCGATCTCCCAGGACGAACTGCATCGTTACCAAGAGCAGCTTCAGAAGCTCACCGATGAGCACGTGGCCAAGGCCGACGCTGTCGGCTCGCGCAAAGAGGCCGAGTTGTCGGAGGTCTAGCCTCGATGACCCGAGAGACTGAAATCGCGGTACACCTCGCTCGCGACAGGAGCATCCCGCGCCACGTCGCCATCATCATGGACGGCAACGGCCGCTGGGCGGAGCGCCAGGGCCTCCCTCGGCTCGCCGGCCACCGCGCCGGAACTGAGAATATCCGTCGCATCCTAGGAGCCTCGTACAAAGCGGGCATCGAGTACCTCACCCTCTACGCCTTCTCCACCGAAAACTGGGGCAGGCCCGACTCTGAAGTCGCCGGCCTTTTGGAGATCCTCCACTCGGTCATACGTGAAGAAGCCGCCGCCCTCCACGAGCAGAACGTCCGCATCCGCCACCTCGGGGTGCTGGATCGTCTGCCCGACGTCCTCGCTAAGTCCATCGTCGAGGCCGTGGATATGACCAAGAGCAACACAGGACTCAACCTCTGCGTTGCGTTTGACTACGGCGGGCGTGCTGAGATTGTTGATGCCGTCCGTAACCTCATCGTAGCGGGCACGCCCCCTAATCAGATTGACGAGGCTGCCATCTCCGCGAGGCTCTACCTGGCCGACGTTCCTGAGCCCGACCTCATCATCCGTACCGCTGGTGAGCAACGCATTAGCAACTTCCTCATCTGGCAAGCTGCCTACAGCGAGTACTATTCCACCGACATCTGCTGGCCCGACTTCGATGCCGCAGAGGTCCAAAGAGCCATCGATGAGTACGGCCGGCGTCAGCGTCGGTTCGGGCGTCTGCCCGACGTGGATTGATGAGCAACTTCACCCGGAATCCCTGGCGAGCGTCGCTCGCTCCCAACCCCGCTAGATCTGCGAAGTCTGACCTCCCCGCGAGGCTTATCAGCGCCGCCATCCTCATCCCCCTGCTGGTAATCGTCGCTTGGGCTGGCGGCGTCACGGTTGCTGTCGTCGCATCCCTCGCAGCCCTTGTGGGACTCTACGAAATCCTTTTGCTCGTGCGCTGTGCTGGTTGGCGCCCTCTGCGCCATGAGGGCGTCATCCTTGGCGTGTTCGTCACCGCTGCCGCCGCGTTCGACGGCCAAACGGTCCTACTCGCCACCGCAGGCGTCGCAGGAGCGCTGTTCGTCGCCGCAGGCGGTATTCGGCGTAACGCCCGATTCGTCGGTGACTTCGTCCTCACCCTGCTTCCAGTCCTCTACGTTGCCCTCCCGCTGGCCGCCATCGTCCTCCTGCGTGACGGACCCGCTGGCCTTGAGTGGCTCATCCTTGCCTTTGCCGCCACCTTTGCTCTCGATACCGGCGCCTACGCCGTCGGGAGACTCGTCGGTAAACATAAGATGGCGCCCAGCATCAGCCCTGGCAAGACCTGGGAAGGTGCAGCGGGTGGCCTGTTTGCTGCTATCGGCGCCGCCATCGCCCTCGCAGCGCTCCTCGGCGACATCACCACCGCCATCTGGCAGGCCGCCCTGCTCGGCACGGGCATTGGCGTCGTCGGCCAGATCGGTGACCTCGCCGAATCCAAACTCAAACGCATCGCCCGGGTCAAAGACTCAGGCACCCTCATCCCCGGCCACGGCGGCCTCCTCGACCGGCTCGACAGCCTTGTCCTGGTCTTCCCCCTCGTCTACTATGCCTCCAAGGTCTGGCCTTCGGTCTAGCCCTGATCGACCTCCCTGCGCATTAGCGATTAAGAGGCCATGTGCCCTCCGAAAACCACCCTCCGGCGACGGACCCTGAGCACCTCTCCGCCCGCCATCCGAAAGGGATTGTCGTCCTCGGCTCCACCGGCTCTATCGGCACGCAGACACTCGACGTCATCCGCGCGTTGCCCGACCGGTTCCGGGTCGTAGGCCTCGCGGCAGGCACTCGCCTCGATCTCCTCCGCGACCAGATCGCCGAATTCAAACCACGCATGGTCTGGGCGGCGGATCCCAGCGCCGCCGCCGCCATCGCAGGCGCCGCCACCGTCGTCTCCATGGACCGCATGGTCCAGGAGCCCGACGTCGACCACGTCATGGTCGCCACCACCGGTCGAGTGGGCCTCAGCCCCACACTTGAAGCGTTGCGCCTTGGCAAAGAGGTCGCCCTCTGCAACAAAGAGGTCGTCATCATGGCTGGTGATCTCGTCACCGCCGCCGCCCGTGAGCACAACGCGCCCCTCCTCCCCGTCGACAGCGAACCCTCCGCCATCTGGCAATGTATGCAGGGCGAGGCCCAGCCTGTCCGCAAGCTCATCATCACCGCATCCGGTGGTCCCTTCAAAGACCGCCCGATCGGTGAGATAGCCGCCGTCACTCCAGCCCAAGCCTTAAAACACCCCACATGGGTCATGGGCAAGAAGATCACCATCGACTCGTCGACTCTCATGAACAAAGGCTTCGAAGTCATCGAGAGCCACTGGCTCTTCGATGTCACCTATGATCAGATAGACGTCGTCGTGCACCCCCAGAGCGTCATCCATTCCATGGTCGAATTCGCCGACGGCTCCGTGAAAGCGCAGATGGGCCCTCCCGACATGCGCCTGCCTATCCAGTACGCCATGCTCTACCCCGAGCGTGTCGCCAGCCCCGTCATACCTCGCTTCAACCCCATCGCCTACCCCGCGCTCACCTTCCACGAGCTGGAGCCGCAGCGCTACCCCTGCTTCGCCACCGCCGTCGACGCCGGTCGCCAGGGCCAGACCTACCCCGCTGTCCTCTCCGCCGCCGACGAAGAAGCCGTCCACCTCTTTCTCGACGGTCGCATCGGATTCAACGACATCGCCAGCGTCGTCGCAGGCGTCCTCGACCGCCACGAACCCATTGCCGACGCGACCCTCGAGGCCATCCTCGAAGCCGATGCCTGGGCGCGCGAGCAAGTCGAATCTCTGGTCCGGACGTAGTACCTGACAGCATGCGCTACCTCGTACCCGTCACCGCCGGCCTAGCAGTCCTCGTTTACCGCAACGGATTCGACTTCATCGTCACGGCCGTCGCCTTCATTGGCATCTTGCTCTTCCTCGTCGTCTTTCATGAGCTTGGCCACTTCACCGTCGCCAAGCTCTCCGGCATCAAGGTTCTCGAATTCGGCGTCGGCATTCCGCCCAAAGCCTTCGGCATCTGGCGTGGCGAGACCGAGTACACCGTCAATTGGCTCCCCCTGGGTGGCTTCGTTAAAATGCTGGGAGAAGAGGACCCTGGCGACGCTCGTAGCTTCGCCGCCCAGAACGCCTGGAAGAGGCTCGCTGTCCTCATCGCTGGCCCTGGCATGAACGCTGTGCTACCGATCCTCCTCCTCACCATCGCCCTCATGATTCCGCGCCAGGTCACCGAGACCGACGTCGTAGTCGTCGGCGTCGTACCTGACTCCCCCGCAGCCTCTGCGGGCGTCCAGGTCGGTGACATCATCCAAGTCGCACAGGGCCACGACATCGTCAATTCTACGACGCTTCAGGGCGCCATACAGACCCGCCGTGGCGCTGACATGGACTGGATCATCCGCCGTGCTGCCACGCGTCTTGAGGTACATATCCCTGAGGTTCGGGTCAATCCCCCGCCCGGCCAGGGTGCCACCGGCATAACCCTCACCAACGCCCGCGTTACCGTCGCCAGCGTCGCGGTTGGCTCCACCGCCGAGGCCCTCGGCCTGCGCGTTGGCGACCTCTTCCTACGCATCCGCGATTCCATGATCCTCGACGACGGCGACGCCACCACCGCCATCGCTTCATCTCTTGCGACAGACCCCACCTCCTCAGTGCGTGTCGAGGTGTTGCGCAGCGGCAGCTACTTGCAGCTCGCCTATGCCCCCCCCCTCGCCGAGCTCGGCGGCTACACCGTTGACGTGCGTCCAGAGGTTACTCAGTCCGACAATCTCTTCGACGCCGTGCCTGGCGCCTTCAGTCAGCTTGGCGACATCCTCGTCACCTTCCGCAACGAGATCGGCAGGATCATCTCTGGCGGAGCTGGCCTGGAGCTAGCGGGTCCTCTCGGCATCGCCCAGATCACCGGCGAAGTTGTCGAGGCGGGCCTCGCCCCCCTCGTGACCTGGGCGGCGCTTCTGTCCATCAACCTCGCCATCGTCAACATCCTCCCACTGCCCGCCCTCGATGGTGGGCGCATCACGTTCGTCTTGCTAGAATTGGCCCGCGGTGGACGGCGGATTGCTCCCGAAAAGGAGCGGCTGGTGCACTTGGTGGGCTTTGGCATGCTCTTGTTCGCCATCGTCCTCGTCACCGCGAACGACATTCAACGGCTGCTCAGCGGAGGAAGTTTCTTCCGCTAGGCCGGCCTTTCAAGCTAGATTGGTGGATCTGATATGGCTAAGCGCCGCGTTACCAAGCCCATCTTCGTTGGCGGTGTGCAGGTGGGTGGTGATGCCCCCATCACCGTCCAGACCATGACCAAGACCGACACCCGTGATGTCGCAGCCACTGTGCGTCAGATCCATGAGCTTGAAGCGGCCGGCTGCGAGATTATCCGTTGTGCCGTCCCCGACATGGAAGCCGCCAAGGCCCTCGGTGAGATCAAGCGCCAGATCAATATCCCGTTGGTCGCTGACATCCACTTCCACTATCAGTTGGCTCTCGAATCCCTCTATCAGGGTGTCGATTGCCTGCGGCTCAACCCCGGCAACATTCGCGACGCCGATCGCGTTACCCAAATCGTGTCCGAGGCCAAAGTTCGCCAGGTGCCCATCCGCATCGGCGTCAACTTCGGCAGCCTCCCCCCCGTCGGTGCCATCGGTGTCACCCGCGGACAGCACCGGAGCGTCGACGGCGTTAACCAGCTCATCAAAGGCTCCGACGCAGCAGGCGAGGGCGCGGGCATCTCCGTCGTCGACCACATGGTCGCTACCGGTCTCTGGGAGATCAAACTCCTCGAAGACCTCGACTTCGACCTCATCAAGATCTCCCTCAAGGCCTATGACATCGACACCACTGTAGAGGCCTACCGCAAGCTGGCACCCATGGTCCCTTACCCATTCCACCTCGGCATCACCGAAGCCGGTACCAGCCGCACCGGTTCGCTCCGCAGCGCCATCGGCCTGGGCATCCTGCTCTACGAAGGCATTGGCGACACCATCCGCGTGTCCCTCTCCGACGACTCCAAGCAGGAGATTGAGGTCGGCTACGAGATCCTCAAAGCGCTCGATCTCCGCAAAAAAGGCGTCAAAATGGTCGCCTGCCCATCATGCGGGCGCGCGGACGTCGACATCCGTAAGCTCGCCAACACCGTTGACGAGCTCCTGCGCACCATGAATGCCCCCGTCAAAGTCGCCGTCATGGGTTGCGAAGTCAACGGCCCTGGCGAAGCCAAAGACGCCGACGTCGGCCTCGCCGCAGGCAACGGTCGCGCCGTCATCTTCCGCAAGGGAGTCAAAGCACGCGTTGTCGACGAAGCCGACATGCTCACCGCCCTGATGGAAGAGGTCCAACTCGTCGCCGACGCCATGGACAGGAACGAGTGATCATGCGACCAGGTGTTGGAGTTCCTATGGCATATACCCTTGATTCGGCTCATTGACAATCTGCGATAATGAAATACGGGCGGATTAGTTCCGCGAACGTTACGGGTCATCCTGTGGGCCCTGGTGTCTCTCGACAACGATCATATCTAGGAGAGGACCTCGCTCGGCTGTATCGAGGACTTTGTTTCAAGGGCTTACGTCTTCCCCTGAACGTCCGCCACCGCTGAGCGTCAGCCCTCGGCCCCACAGTGGCCCAGATGCCTAGACCGCCTTCGTCGCTGTGACTGCGATGCTCACCATCGACCGCGCAGCGGCCTTGATTATCTCTTCCGGGATCCCCTGGTTATCGCGCAGCCCCTCCAAGAGCGCCTGCTCGAAACCTAGGTCGGCCGGGTAGGGCACCTCGCTCTCGATCGCCACATCCTCGAACCCTGCGTCCGTCAACGACGCCAGGTAGACCTCCTTCGTCACCGCCGCCGAGATGCACGCCGCTTTCGCAGCTTCCGTCTCCATGAGCGCCTGCGGGAGCGCCATCGTCTGAATCGTATCCGACACCGAGACCCGACCGCCGGGCTTTAGCACTCGCATCACCTCTCGGTACACCTGATCTCTATCCGGTACCAAGTTGATTACGCAGTTCGAGATCACCAGGTCCACAGAGCTATCGTCTACCGGTAATGCCTCAAGCTCGCCGTACCGGAACTCAACGTTCGTCGCGCCGACCGCCGCCTTATTGTGATTCGCCCTATCCAGCATCTCCATCGTCATATCCACGCCGATGACGTGACCCGTCGCTCCCGCCCCATGCGCCGCCAAGAAACAATCGATGCCCGCGCCAGAGCCCAGGTCTAAGACCGTATCGCCCTCGCGGATCGACGCCAGCGCCAGCGGATTCCCGCAGCCTAAGCCCAGATTCGCCCCCTCCGGCAACGCCGCGAGCTGTTCCTCCGTGTAACCGATTACCAACGCTGTGCTCCCGGGCGTCTCCCCCGATACGCAGCACGCATCTGCAGATTCCAGTGCGATCTTCGCGTATGCCGTTCGGACAGTTGACCTAAGGTCCTGCTCGCTCATGATTCCACCGCTCCTTACACCAGCACATCTGGCTCCTCGCGCCCGAACGCAACAGCGCTAACCCGCTGCCATCCATCCGACCCTACTTCGGACTATCCGTCACCTTGGTGGTACAATCAACCCCGATGTTTAAGAAGATTCGTTCCCTCTTTTCCAAGTCCCCGTCCGCAGCCCCCCAGCCGGCCCCCCGAAAGCTCGACAGCCCGTCTTCCGCTGATGAACGGCGTAGCGCTACTCGTCGTCGCCGTCCCCGCAAGCCTGCGGGCGAGCGACAGCAGGGCGACCAGCGTCAGGAGCGTCCCCAAGGCGAACGCCCGCAGGGAGACCGCCAAGCCGCGCAGCAGACGCCAGCCGATGGGGACGCCCCCAAGAAGCGGCGCAGGCGCCGTCGCAAGCCCACCGGTACCAATCCCAATGGGCCGGCGAGCCCCGAAACCCAATCTCAATCCTCTGTGGGTGCGGAGCCTCAAAGCGAACGTTCTTCCGACGATGAACCGCGTCCAACGCACGATGACGAACCCCGCGCCCCCCAGCAACCGCGTTCACGGGCTCGCAACCAATCCGTAGAGGCCGTCACCGGCCCGCAGCCCCGCACCGAATACTTCGGCGACCTTCGCGTATCAAAGCCCGTCGCAGCCGCCCTTGCCGATATGGGATACACAGAACCCACGCCCATCCAGGCCGAAGTCATCGTGCCTATGCTCGCTGGCGAAGACCTCGTCGGCCAAGCGCAAACCGGCACTGGCAAGACCGCCGGGTTCGGTATCCCCCTCGCAGAGGCCATTGACGGTTCCCAGGATTACATCCAAGCCATCGTTCTCGTGCCAACCCGCGAATTGGCCCAGCAGGTCACCGATGAGATAGCCCGCATCTTCAAGTACCGTGGCATCAACATCGTCGCCGTGTACGGCGGCGCACCCATAGCCAAGCAGATCGCCGGCCTCGAAGCCAACGCTCACTTGATCGTTGGCACTCCCGGTCGCGTAATCGATCTGCTCAATCGAGGCAACCTGCGGCTCGACAAGGCCAGCACCGTCATCCTCGACGAGGCCGATCAGATGCTGGACATCGGGTTCCTTCCCGACATCCGGACCATCCTTCGACAGACCTCACGCGATCGCCAGACCGCGCTCTTCACCGCCACTGTCCCAACCCAGATTCGGCGCCTCATCTACTCCTATCTCAAGGAGCCCAAGACGATTCGCGTGGGCGAGGAATCCGAGCCTGCTGAGAACGTCCGCCAGATGTACTGCGAGGTGGCCCGCCGCGACAAGCTCGACGCCCTTAAAGAGGTCTTCGAGACCATCGACGCCGGTGAGCAGACCCTCGTCTTCCGCCGTACCCAGGGTGACGTTGACTGGCTGGTGAAAATGCTCAAGCAACGTCGCCTTCCCGCGGAAGCCATCCACGGTGGATTGCGCCAGAGCGAACGGAACACTGTCATGCAGGCCTTCCGCGATGGTAAGCTAAAAATCCTGGTCTCCACCAACCTCACCTCTCGTGGCATCGACGTTCCCGCCGTTGCCCACGTCATCAACTACGACTGCCCGGAGCAGGTCGAAGAGTACGTCCACCGCATCGGCCGCACCGCCCGCATGGGCCGCGACGGCACTGCCGTAACTTTCGTTGGCGAGTGGGACATGGAGTTCTTCGACGCCATCCGCAAGCACGTAGGCTCCGACAAACTTGAGGCGATCAACCTCGCCATGTACGGCGACCCCCACCGTGGTGGCCCCGTCGACGAAGACGACGCGCCCGCCGACGAGCCTGAGGCTCCCGAGACCGAAGATACTGATGATGCTCCTGACGACTCAGAAGCTGCAGAAAGCGATGAGCCGGACGGTGCCGAAGACGACGCGGACGACGAACCTGGAGACGATGAGCTTTCTGCTGAGTTAGAGGACGACGACGACGATGAGGCGGAGTCTGAGCCCGGAAACGAAAGCGCCGCAGAAGAAGAGTCCCCCCGCTAGCTAGCGGTTGTTCCTACGGGTGGCCGCTGACTAGCGGTTCTCGCTCTTGGCGGTTGCCGGCGCGCGCCGCAACAGCGGGATTTGCTCGAACCGCCCGCCGAGCACGGCCTCCGCTGGCGCACCAAGCCATCCCTCGACCATCGTCGCGTACACCTGCCTGAAGTCCGTCGTGTACTTGAAGTTGTTCTTCACCAGGCCCGTCAGGCTTGGGCGCTCCCCGTAAAGCCCACCCGTCACCGGCGTGCCTAGCACGAACATCGGCCCTGCCGACCCGTGGTCCGTACCACCACTCCCATTCTCCGTCACGCGCCTCCCGAACTCCGACCACGTCATCAGCACCACCTCCTGGTCTCGTCCCTGCGCCTGCATGTCGCGGTAGAACGCCAGCATCGAGTCCGCCGTATCTCGAAGCAGATCGCCATGTACGGGAAGCTGCGACGCGTGCGTATCGAACCCACCGATTTTCACATGCGCCACGCTTAGGCCCAAGTCACCTGTAACCGCCTCGGCGACGACCTTCATACTCCTGCCCAACCGTGTATCCGGGTATTTCGCTGCTGATCTGTAGCGCCCATGAGCGCCCATGAGCGCCTTCGAGCTGCTCTCGGCGGCACGCATCGTACTGTCCATGTGTCCACCGAATGGCCGCGCCGGCGTCCCTGCTCGGTACAAACCAAGCAGCGCACGCGTGCGCTGTTCCTGGTCCGCCACGGCACCCCGGTGATCCTGGAACTGATACGCCTCAATCGTGTTCACCATGGGCACCGACATTTTGTGCGTGAACATGGCCCTCGGCAGGCTACGGCCAACCGCCAACGATCGAATCCCGTCGCCTGGCCCCTGTGGCACGCCTTCCAAGTACCTCCCCGCCCAGCCTTCGAACCCTCCGCTCTTCTCAGGGTCCGCCGTCTGCCAGATATCCATCGACTGGAAGTGCGAATAGCTTGGGCCTGGATATCCCACGCCCTCCACTGCGGCTAGAACGCCCTCGTTCCACAGTTCTTTGAACGCGCCCAGCCCTGGATTGAAACCCACCTCACGGTTGATGGCTAGCGTGTCCTCCGGTTGCACGTTCACCGTCGGCCGTACCTCGTAGTAACGATCGTCGTTCGCGGGCACGATGGTGTTCAATCCATCGTTGCCGCCCGCCATCTGAACAATCACCAGCGCCCGCTTACCCTGCGATGCCTGCTCGCTGATCGCAGCCGCCACGGCCCGCGTAAAAACCGTCGGCATTAGCGCGGCCGCAGGGGCCACTGCTAAACTCGACTTGATGAACTGCCTTCGAGTGATGGTCATTGATCGCCTCAAGCCAACTGGTAGTCTGGCGAAGCCAGGATTAGGTAAACCAGGCTCCGCTGTCGTTCGTCAGCAGGCACCGAACGCCCAGAGAACGCTGACGGTACACGCAGGTCCTCGGCGTGCTTTAGCAGCGCAGCGCGAGTGTCGTCTGCGATTTCGCCGCCCAACAGCAGATCGACCAGAAAGTCGACCAGCGTCTCAGACGTTTTAGCTGCATCGCCCGCCAGCGCCACTGGATCGAACTCCAGCTGTCTCAATCGGCCCGCTGCGATCGCATTCGCAAGGTTCACTCGTTCGAGCAGCGTGGAACTGTTGATCCACGTGATTCCCCCGTCCCAACCCGAAACGTCCGGCGGGTCCAGTAGTATTTGACCCATCGCCTCAATGCGCCGGCGCAGCGGCGCGAACGTCGTGTTGATACCCAGCGTGCGCACCGTCGAAGCCACTAGCTCCACGGGTCCCTTGATCAGGCCTTTGAACGCCCTCGGCGAATAGAACTCCTCAGATTCGAACATCGCCCGCATCACCGGCCGGATCTCCGTCTCGTTTTCGTTGAATACCTTCGCCAGCCGCGTAATCACCGCCGGTTCGGGGTCCGCGTACGCGAAGAACTCCCACAAACGCCGCACGATGTACTCACCTGCTGCGGGCTGCTGCATGATGATGTCCACCACATTGTCGCCATCCCACGCCCCTGTCTGACCCAAGAACGTCTTATCTCCGAAATCGTGCTGACTCTCGTTGAACAGAAACTCCGTCTTCTTGCGGATTTGCCAACCGGTGAACGACCGCGCCGCCTCCCGAACGTCGTCCTCCGTGTACTGCCCGACCCCTAGCGTGAATAGCTCCATCAGCTCGCGCGAGTAGTTCTCGTTGGGTGCTGCCTTGCGGTTCGTTCGACTGTCCAGGTAGATTAGCATCGCCGGGTCTCGCGAGATCGCCTTCAGCATCGCGTCGTAGCGACCCATCCCCATCCGTCTGAATAATTCGTTCTGCTCGAACATTGCCGGGCTCTTCCCCGTTTTCGACGACGAGCTCGTCAGGATCCCGTGCCAGAATAGCGTCATCTTCTCCTGCAGCGGCCGCTTGGAGTACGCCATCCTCTGCAGCCACCACGATTGGACATCCACCCTACGCTCGATGTCCGTGTCCTGCCCCGCCAAGCGCTCTTCGAGCTCCCCGTCATCCACGCCATCGAAATCCGCCAAGTGATCAATCGTCCCCTGTAGACCCATGCTGCGGAACCGCGCCAACTCATTCTTCGACGCCCCGAAGCTCGCTCGGCGTAGCAGATGGCTCACGCGAGATGCCTCCGTCTTCAGCACTGGTCCGGGTGTAGCAGTCGGTGCTGGGACCGGAGGCGCCGTCACTGTTGCTGTCGGAACCAAAGGCGGCGTCGGCGTAACCGCGCTTGCGTCGAACGGGGTCGGTGTCGGGAACGGCGTAGCGGTTGGCGCTAGTGTTGGCGCGTCCATCTGCTCACACGCCGCCAACAGCGATGGCGCAGCTACCGCCGTCATACCGACCGCCGCCGCACGGAACAAGAAACCGCGTCGCGGCATCGCCTGCGAAAGCGCTGGACTCAACGGCACCGGTCCATCTCCATCCGGCTCACGCCGTCCGGGAGGAAGAACCCGGTGAGGGGTGCCCTCCGCTTCGTGTGGGACTCCATCTGACGATTTGCTCATAGCTCCTCAAACATAACTGCTCGACTCGACAGCAGTAACGGGCCAAAGTCGAAAACGTTAGCCTTCAACCCCGCCCCTCAACCTAAGGCCAGGTCAATTAAAGGCTTGTCCGGTTATCATAACCAGGAACTAACACTGCCGCTGAGGTATCTCCAGTGACCACATTGTCCGAATCCGCCGCGCCTCGCCGCAAGCGTCCCTCGCCCCGAATCGCCGAGGTCGTGCGGGTTAGCCAACTCACGCCCCACATGATCCGCGTTACCTTCGGTGGTGAAAACATGACCGGCTTTTTCAGCAAGGGCCCAGCAGAACACGTGCGCATCTACCTCCCACACGAGGAAACTGGCGTGTTCACGCTCCCTGTTCCTGGGCCTGACGGCCTCGAATTCCCCGAGGACGTCGAGCGCCCCAAGAGCCGCGCCTACACCCCCCGCCGCTGGGACGCCGACACCAATGAGCTAGACGTCGACTTCGTCATTCACGGTGAAGGCCCCGCCTCGCTTTGGGCCGTCGCCGCCAAGGCTGGTGACACTGCCGTCGTCGGCGGACAACCCTCCGGTACCTACTTCCCCGAGCCCAGCGCCGACTGGTACGTCATCCTTGGCGACGAAGCCGCGCTGCCAGCGATAGCCACCCTGCTGGAGGCGCTACCCGCCACCATCCAGGCCCACGTATACATCGAGGTCCTTAACGCTGCAGAAGAGCAGGAGCTCACCAGCCCCGCGCGAACCCATATCACCTGGCTCCACCGAGGCAACGACCACGATCTCCCCGGTCGCCTCCTCGCCCACGCCATCCGCCATGCCGACATCCCAGAAGGCGACGGCCGCGTATGGGTCAGCGCCGAAGCGTCAATCATGCGCGAGATCCGCAAGCACCTCCTCGAGGACCGCAACCTCCACCGCTCCCTCATCCGCACCCAGGGATACTGGAAGCAAGGCGCCCTTAACCATACCGACCATGACATGGGCGACGACGTCTAGCCGTCGCCCCCCGCTCCTTTGTTTCCTGAGCGCATCGAAGCGTAGTCGAAGAGCCTGTCCCAAGGTACCCGCAGTGACCTCTCACCCTCGCCCACGCCCAACATAAAATGCCCGTCACTGTGTGTGGCGGGCGTTTCGTAACTCCCCCCCGACAGCGCTGCCTCCAGCTACCGTAGAATCCCTTCGCAACCCCAACTCCTCCCGTCGGAGCCCCTCCCCATGACAACCCCTGTCCGCATCGGCATCATCAACCGAACCATCAACATGCTCGACTTCCTCCTCGCCGACCACGCAGCCATCTACGCCGACAACAGCCTCACCTCATCCTTCGACACCCTCGCTGGCAAAGAAAGCATTGACGCCCTGGTCGCAGGTGACCTCGACTTCGTCGTCTCCATCGGCGCTGCCGTGCGCGCAATCATGCAAGACGACGCCCCCGTGCGCGTAGCGCTGCTCGTCCATCGCAACGCTCCCCACTGGCTCATGGTCAACGACACCATCAATAGCCCCGTTGATCTGAGGGGCCGCAAAGTCCAAGCCGCCCAACCCGGCAGCGAGCCCGATGCCATGGTTCAGAAGTGGCTAACGGCCAACGGCCTCGACCCCCAAGCCGATGTCGAGCTCGTCTACCAACGAGCGCACCCCGGCTGGAAAGAAGACGGCCCTGACCCCGAAGAAGACGCCGTCATCGCTCGCACCCTGGAACAGGAAGTGCTCGAAGCCAAGGGCTACCACACCCTCGTCGACCTCTGCGAGGCCTACCCCAACACCCTCGTCCACGGACTCATCGTCACCGAGCGCACCATCGCCGAACGCCCTGAGCTCCTCGACGCGATGATCTCCTCCCATCGCCAGGTCGCCACTTGGATCGACGAAGCCCGTCCCCAGGTCCTCGATTTCATTGCCTCAACGTGGAACGTCACTCCCGCCCGCGCCCACCGCGCGGTAGAAGCGCTCAACAGCCGCTTCACCGCACGTCTCGACCCTGCAGACTTCGAAACCGTCATTGCCAGCTCTGCCGCCGCCCTTAGCAAGCCCGCCATCCCCATCGACCGCCTCATAACCGCTCGCTAGCGCAGGTCATTCGTCTGTCGAATTGCGTGTCCCTCGTTCGCACTGCGCAGGCAGGGACACGGGGTATCCGGGTGGGTGGGCACAACCTATGGTCGTTTCGGGGCACCAGGGCGCAGGGGGAGGTTGCTTGACTTCCCTGCGGCATGCTTCAGAGACTTCGGCGTGGATCTCAGAGGGTCGTTAGACCTGGTAGATCTCGACACCAAACGGGCACTCGCCCGGTCCGCTCGATAGGCCGTGGCACGCTGAACCAGCGGCTATCACGTCGAACTCAGCACGCAAATCTATGTAATCGCCGGGCTTCACATCAAAGGGATCTTCCCAAATCATCTTGCCGTTGGCGTCCATCCCCGTGCGCATGAACACGTTGAATGGGTCATGGACGCGCTCAAGGCCCAAACTGAACTCCGCAATCCCCCACTCCACAATCGGTGCCCTTCAGTCACGTGGATGCTCTCGTACCGTCGCGTCGCTGACGTCAGCAGGTACTCACGAGGGTCTTCGAGACTGAACGCGTCGAAGTAGATGACCTGCGGCCCCTCGGGTTGGGTCAACCGCAGTACTTGTCCGGCTTTGACCAAGAACGCCTTGCCCGTTGCCTTTGGTACCAGGAAGCTATTGATCAGTTCCATGTCGCTCCTCACGATGCATCTCTTGGCACCCTTCGCCTGGGGATTCTCAGTTGAACCAATGCTTCCATGAGGCCGCTTTCGTGGCCCGCAGTGTAGGAGGGAACGGCGCTCGCTAGCCGCACCAACACAAAACGCCCGCCGCTGTATACGGCGGGCGTTTGTTTCATGACTCGTGTGCGCCCCTTCGCGTTCGCCCTGTGCAAACGACGAATGGGGCCCTGGCGAGGAGGGAACAATCCCGCGCCCCCCCCCCATCCGTAAACGGCAGAAGGCCGCTCCCCTAGACAATCCCTATGCGTAACCCTTCAGCGACCCTTTTTTGTTCTCAGGACCCGCCACGCCAGTGCACCACGGCACCAGATTCTTCATCCGGCACTCCTGGCCGTGCGCCGCCAGCTCCGCCTCGAAGATCTCGTGGATGCGCCTCGGCTCATCCTCGTACTCCATCTGGATGCCGCCCTCCTTGATGCTCACCATCGCGCGCACCTCGGCCTGTTTGCCGGGGTCGTTAATCCCTCGCTTGTACGTGTACTTGCGTGAGTTCGAAGGCGCCATGTTGATGTACCGCGCAGGTGTCGTGCCTACGTTGAAGTGCTGGTGGAAATACTCGTTCTCCGCGTCCTGCGTCGGCAGATACAGACTCCCGGCCTGCCAATCTGCCTTCACCATGTCCGACATATCCTCATTCTTCCACACTAGCGCGAAACCCTCGCCGCCGGTAATCAGCAGGTGCGCCCCAGGCCCGTGTCGGTGCGCTTTTTTGTACGTACCGATGGGGAACTCCGAGATGTGCGACGACACCGTGTTGTCCGACAACGACAGCATGATGTTCGTGCCGCCTGCGCCGCGCTCACCCCAGTTCGGCATCGGCATGTTCGCAGCGTCGGGCAGGAAGTTCGTCTCCCAAACGCGACCCTTGTACATCTGACCGGAACCCGAGGCCCAACCCTCGTCAGCATTCATGCGGTCGTCGAAGACATACGGGTTGTTCCAGATGAAATCAGGAGTGATGAACTTGCGGATCATCCCTGGCATGTTCGTCACTGAGACCATCCTGGTTGGCTCTGCGCCACTACCGTTGAAGTGCTGGTACCAAGCGTTCATCGGGATCGAGAAGTACGCTCCCGCTGCCCACTCGAACGTTTGCTTCTTGTCCTCGTCGTACCAGACCGACGTCGCACCACGACCGCTTAGTACGTAGATGACCTCGTTGAACATGTGGTGCACCGGGTTCGTCTTGCCCCCCGGCCCAACCTCGATCACGTGCTCATTGGTCTCCTCGTCGCCATCCAAGTAAACCACCGCACCGTCGCAACCCATGCGCGCCCAGTGTTCGAGCTCCAGCGTGAAGAGATTCTTAACGTAAAGGCCACCGTGGAGCTTCACTCCCTCGTCCTTCTGCCACTCTTCGTATGTATCGATCCGCTCGAAAACTGGAGCGGTATCTGGATCGAAACTCGTCGTCATTGCTGCCCTCCTCCTGCTTAGATCAACGCCCACTCAGGCATACCGCCCGACGAAGCGAAGTCGTGGCAAAGTTATTCCCGCTTTCTGCGAGAGTCAATCCCATGCCCCCTGTGGGGCCTCGCCCAGCTATTCTCTGAGCGCAGCGCCAAGGCCAGCGATAGTTCCAGGCTTGCTCGATGTCGTCTTGGGGCAAGCCGCTGGGTCAAGGGCCGTGCCCTTGAGATATCCTGACCGCACTCTCCGACTGAAAAAGGCACCAATTTGCGCGTATCTCGCTCCCTAGCCAAAACCCTTAGACAAGACCCCGGCGAAGCAGAATCCGCCAGCCACCGCCTCATGCTCCGCGCCGGGATGATGATGCAAGTCGGCGCAGGGATCTACTCCTACCTGCCCCTCGCCCTCCGGTCCATCCAAAAGATTGAGGCCATCATTCGCGAAGAGATTGACGCCGCAGGTGGGCAGGAAGTCCTCATGCCCGCCCTTCAGCCCATCGAAACCTGGCAGCAGTCTGGACGTGACATCGCATTCGGCGACAACATGTTCCACGTCTTCGACCGCCGCAAACGCGAAATGGTCATCGCCCCCACCCACGAAGAAATCATCACCCTCATCGCCAAGAGCAATGTCGAAAGCTACCGGGATCTCCCCCTCCTTCTCTACCAGATTCAAACCAAATTCAGGGACGAACCTCGTCCCCGAGCAGGACTCCTGCGCGGACGCGAATTCACCATGAAGGACGCCTACTCCTTCGACACGGACCAGGAATCCCTCGACGTCACCTACCAACGCATGCGTGTTGCCTACCGCAACATCTTCAAGCGCTGCGGCCTTCCCACCCTTGAAGTCGAAGCCGACTCCGGTGCCATTGGTGGCAAGGACTCGCACGAATTCATTATGCCCGCCGAGTCAGGCGAGGACACCGTCCTCGTATGTCCCACCGGCGACTACGCGGCCAACGCCGAGCGCGGGACGTCCGTCATCCCGGCCGCGCCCGAAAGCTCCCCTCAAGAACTGACGCTGTTCGACACCCCCGGCGCCAAGACCATCGCCGACCTCGTCGACAGCATGGGCATCACCGAAGCCCAGGCCCTGAAAGCAGTCTTCTACGCCGCGGACAACGAGGTTGTCCTCGTGACTATCCGGGGCGACATCGAGGTCAATGAGGTCAAGCTCAAGAACCTGCTCGACGTCCGCGAGCTCCGGCTCGCCACCGCCCAGGAGGCCGTCGCCGCTGGCCTCACCGTCGGCTCCACATCTCCCATCGGGCTTACCGACATCAAGCGCATCGGTGACCGATCCATCCAGCAGGGGAACAACTTCGTCGCAGGTGCCAATCAGGACGAAAGGCACTACAAGAACGTCAACTACCCCCGCGACTTCGAGGTCGACACCATCGCCGAGGTCGGTACGTCCAAGGCCGGCGACGGCTGTCCTCACTGCGGCGAAGCCCTCGGCGAGGTACGCGGCATCGAGGTGGGACACGTCTTCAAGCTCGGTACGTTCTTCACCCGCACCTTCGGCGGCGAGTACTTGGACGATGAGGGGAAGCTCAAACCCATGGTTATGGGCTGCTACGGCATCGGCGTCACCCGCGTGCTCGCCGCCGCTATAGAGCAGAACCATGACGACAAAGGCATCCTCTACCCGGTGCCCATCGCTCCGTTCCAGGTGCACCTTGTCGCCCTGAACGCCGACAAAGAGGAAGTTTCCGCTGCCGCAGATGAAACCTACGCCCTGCTCCTGGAGCTCGGCTACGACGTGCTCTACGACGACCGTCCAGGTGAATCCGCAGGCGTGAAATTCAACGACGTGGATCTGCTAGGGCTGCCCGTGCGCGTTGTCATCAGCCCCCGCAACCTCAAGAACGGCGTTGTTGAGGTCAAGCGTCGCCGCGACGACGAGTCCTCCCAAGTCCCCAACGGCGACCTCCCTGCGGCTATCGCCGCCGCCCTCTCTGAAGACGAGCTCTAGTCGATCTTGCGCAGCGTGCCAGACGACACCAGGAGTAGGGCCCCGATAACGCATGCGCTACCGAAACCTAGCAGAGTGACCTGTGCCCCGAACGCCGCCGCCCCGAACCCGGCGATCACCGTCCCGAAAGACACCAGCGCACGATCCCAACCCAGGATCGCCATCGCCCGGCCCCGCATGTGGTCCGGAGCAGCCTGCAGCACGATCGTACTCAGCAGCGGCATGAACACTGACTGCCCCGTCCCCACGAAAAAAATCACCACGAATGCCGCCCACGCCATCGGTAAGTAGGTCGCGCCAGCCATCGCCGCCAGTAGCAGCCCGAACACGCCCAGCGCCACGATCAGCACCATCCCTCGATGATGTGACGGACTCAGGTACGCCACCGTGATCGTCCCTGCCGTCCCTCCGATCCCCATCACCGCCACCATCCAACCTAGGCCACCCTCGGTCAGCCCTAGCGGCCCATCTGCCAACAACGGCGCGAACACGTTTGAGAACGACATGCCGAACACGAAGAAGAACGCCGCAATGATCAGTGACGCCCGCATCGCAGGTGTAGTCACCGCGAACCCGACTCCATTCTTCGCATCGCGAACCATCTGGCGGATCCCGCGGTATCCGGCCCGCTCGTGAGTCCGTGTTCGCATTGCCAGCAGCAGTGGCACGCCTGAAAAGTACAGGATCGCCAGCGCCACGAACGCAGCCTCGATTCCCCACACCGCTATCAAGGTCCCCGCCACCGCGGCCGCCATCATCCTCATCACCTGCATCCCGCCCGTCGACAACGCCATCGCGTTCATCACCACGTGCGGCGGCACCATGCTCGGGATCAACGCCCGGCGCGGCGCCTGATCGAACGCCATCGTCACCCCCCGCAGCACAGCGAACACGTAGATCTCCGTCAGCGACACCGAGGTTGCCACATTGATGATCGCGAACCACGTCGCTAGCGCAGTTCCGACGATCCGCGTCGTGATCAGAATCGTGCGTCGGTCCCACGTATCCGCCACTACGCCCGACACCAACCCCAGCACCATCGCGGGTAGGGTTCGCGAAATCATCACCATGCCCAGGTGCGCCGGACTCTCCGTCACCGCCAGCACCAAGATCGGCAATCCGATCATCTGCATCCACTGCGCCGCGGCGTTCGTCAGTTGCGCGAAGAACAGGAACCGGAAATCCCGGTAGTGCAACGCCTCGAAAGTTCTCGCGAACCCTCGTGTGGACGGAGGCACTGCTCCCGGTTTGGCTGTTTCGGACTCGGTACTGATAGGTACTCTCCGGCGGCTGGTTGAGGCCGAGGGTCTAACGTTGGTGCCCCCGGTGTTCTGACGTAAGGGCTCTAGTGCAATGGCGAAAAGCTAGCAGGAACCAGCAGCTTGTTCTCCTGTCTCAGGTAGTTGCTCCCGTCGTCAGAAGGCCATACGCCCGCAGCAGTCGTTTCTGCGCGCACCCGAGCGCGGTGCTCGAAGTTGTCGTACGCCCAGAGGTGGTAGAGCTTGTTGCCTAGACCACCGACGCCCGCGCTCAGCCAGCAACCCGCCAGTGGCGAGTACTCCCTGCGGCCGTCTATCTTCGACGACCAGGCCTTCAGAACCTCGCCGCGCGTCCCTGGCACTAGGTCGTAGATGCGTAGCTCGTATAGCTCGCCCAACTTCTGCGGGCCCGTCCAATCCTCCATGAACGGCGCAGGCTGGATCAGCTCTGAAGACTGGATCGCCATGTGGGGCGTCAGGCCCTTTGGCGGCCACATCCCGCTGGGATCGGCCGATGCCTCTCCACGCACCCGCTGCATCTCGCTGGCGTCTTCGTACGGCCAGATGTGGACGATCTGGTTCAGTGGTCCGATCTCCGTGTGGAAGAACGCGCCCAACCGCGAGTACTTCTCTCGGGTCGGTATCGCCTCCTCAAACAGCTTGAGGACCGCCGGGACCGATCGAGGCTTGAGCGTGTACGTGCGCAGATCGTAGATCATGAGCTTCCTCCGGATGACGTGGATCTGTTGACCATAACTCACGAGCATATTAAGCGAGTGCGGTTGACTGGTTCCCTCCACCTGCAGGGCCCTTCCTAGCGTTCGCCGAGTCTCTAGCGTCGATCAAGGCGAGAGTTTTGCTTCTCGCCGTTGGCTTCGCCTCCGCGCACGCTTATACTCATCGTGACGTTAGCAACCCAGAATGCGCAGGTGAAATGCATGGCGACGGACAAGGAAACCGGCACCTATCAGGTGAAGACGGGCTTGGCTCAGATGCTCAAAGGTGGCGTCATCATGGATGTCGTCAATGCAGAGCAGGCCAAGATCGCCGAAGATGCCGGTGCCTGCTCCGTTATGGCCCTCGAACGTGTTCCGGCTGACATCCGAGCGGACGGCGGTGTCGCCCGCATGTCCGACCCTAGCATGATCGAAGAGATTAAAGACGCCGTCACCATCCCCGTCATGGCAAAGGTGCGCATCGGCCACTTCGTCGAGGCCCGCATCTTGGAGGCGATCGGTGTCGATTATATCGATGAGTCAGAGGTGCTCACTCCCGCTGACGAAGAGCACCACGTCTGGAAGCACGACTTTAGAGTCCCCTTCGTCTGTGGTTGCCGCGACCTCGGCGAAGCGCTCCGCCGCATCGGTGAGGGCGCGGCCATGATTCGCACTAAAGGGGAAGCTGGCACCGGGGATGTTGTTGAGGCCGTTCGCCACATGCGCACCGTCATGAAGCAGATGCGCCGCGTCCAGGGCATGGGCGATGATGAGCTTTCCGCGTTCGCGAAGGACATTGGCGCCTCGCTCGATCTCCTCCGCCAGGTCAAAACCCTCGGTCGCATGCCTGTTGTCAACTTCGCCGCCGGTGGTGTCGCAACACCCGCAGACGCCGCGCTTATGATGCACCTCGGCGCCGACGGCGTATTCGTCGGTTCCGGCGTCTTCAAAGCCGCCAACCGGTCCGCCACCACCGAAGAAGCCAGCCTGCGCGCCAAAGCCATCGTCAAGGCCGTCACTCACTACGATGACCCGGCCGCAGTCGCCGAGGCCTCGCGAGGACTTGGCGAAGCGATGGTCGGAATCAGTGCTCGCTCGATTGGCACCGAGGAGCTACTCGCCACACGAGGTTGGTAGCGTGAGCCCACTTATCGGAGTGCTGGCGCTCCAAGGTGACTTTGAAGAGCACATCGCATCGCTGCGCCGCCTTGGCGCTGACACGCGAGAAGTTCGCACCGAAGCCCAACTCGCCTCGGTTGACTCCCTTATCATGCCCGGCGGGGAGAGCACGTCCATGGCGAAGCTCATGGATATCTACGGCCTGCGCGAGCCCCTCAGAGCATTCGCTCGTTCGGGCAAGCCCGTCTGGGGCACCTGCGCCGGCCTCATTCTGCTCGCTGCTCGCCTGCTGGAGCATCGCCCCGAACCTCTCGGGATTATGGATATCGTCGTCCAACGTAATGGCTTCGGCCGCCAGGTAGATTCGTTCGAGACCGAGATTGACGTCGTGGGCGTCGACGGCGGACTGTACCACGCTCTGTTCATCCGCGCACCCAAGATTCTAGAGGTGGGATCTTCCGTAGAAGTGCTTGCCAGCCTGGACGACGGTATCATTGTCGCCGCCAGAGAGCGCAACCTGCTGGTGACAGCCTTCCATCCCGAACTCACCATTGACGACCGCCTCCATGGATTCTTCCTGACCATGGCACCCGAGGTGGCCGCGCGATGATCCGTGAGTTGCGGTTGACCGACGTGCCGCTGCAACTCCTTCCCGGACGCCTCGCGGCCCAGGATCTCGTCACCACGCGTGACGAGATGTCGGGTAGTCCCCATCGGCTTTCGCCGCTCCAGCTCGCTCGCTGGAGCCTTGCCCTCCGTACGCAGGAGCACCATCTCGCATCCGAACGCAACATACGCCTCGATGCGCTCGCCGTACTCCGGCCACGCTGTGGCCCGAAAGCCTGGGAGATTGCCCACCTATTCGCCGTCGTTGGCGCCAGTACCGCGCTCACCGACCTCCTCGAACGCTCCGTAGGCTTCGTCGCTTCCCAGCGTGGCGAGCGCCTATTCCTACGCGTCCCCCTCGGCGGCGCAGCGCAGCAGCTCGCGGAACGCTCCGGCTTCCGTAGGGCCTACGCAGAAGACGTGTTCACGCTCGCACGGCCTATGGCCAGTGATCTCCACGGGCCGTCCCTGAACGTCCGGCCACCGCTTCCGGCCGACGACTACGACATCTTCCGGCTGTACAACTCCACTCTCCCTACAGCCGCCCGCGCCATGATTGGCCTGACCCTCGGTCAGTGGCACGATGCTCACGAGCAGGGCCTTGGGCGCGTGCGTGAATATGTCTGGATTCACCAAGAACAGATCCGTGGTTGGTTCAGGCTCGACCAGTACCGCGCATCGGTGGTCGTCGACGCTATCCTCCATCCCGATGAATCTGAGCGCGTCTCGCTCTTCGCCTCCTACGTCGCACAGCTAGCCTGGGGGCACCGGCACCCATCCTGGATCGTCCCCGATTATCAACCCGCTCTCAGGCGAGTATTGATTGAACGAGGATGGCAACATTCGAGCAGCTATGCGGTAATGGCACGGGTCGTTGCGACACCTGTCAGAGAACCAAGATTGGCACCAGCACGGGCATAAGGATTATGGAGGTGGGAGATCAAAGACTGGCTGACAGATAACGGCGAGCTGCAAGCGCTCCTGAGTGTTCTACCCCCGAGCATCACCGAGGCCCTCGGCCCAGACGGCCCCGCAGAAGGGCTGCTTGAGATTGTCCTCGATCTAGGCAGACTCCCCCAAGCACGATTCTTTGACGGCGACGTCTACCTGGGTGACCAGGAAGTGGTTGCCGGCGACCTCCAGTACATCATCGAGCGCATCAGCCCCTTCGGTGATGACAATCGCTCGGGTATCGAGAGAACGCTCCACCGTATCTCCGCCATCAGGAATCGAGGCGGCGCAGTCATCGGCCTTACCTGCCGTGTGGGACGAGCCGTCCAAGGCAGCGCCCGAGTCGTCGAAGACCTCGCCCTTTCGGGTAAGAGCGTCCTGCTCGTCGGCAGGCCTGGCGTTGGCAAGACCACCGTCCTGCGTGAGTTAGCGCGTGTGCTTGCCGAAAGCGGCAAGCGCGTCGTCATCGTCGACACCTCCAACGAGATCGCCGGAGACGGCGACATCCCTCATCCGGCCATTGGCAAAGCTCGGCGCATGCAGGTGCGGACTCCTAGCCTCCAACACTCTGTCATGATCGAAGCGGTGGAGAACCACATGCCCCAAGTCATCGTCGTTGACGAGATGGGAACGGAACTTGAAGCCGCCGCCGCCCGGACCATTGCCGAACGAGGCGTCCAGCTCATCGCAACGGCCCACGGCAACACTCTCGAAAACCTTCTCATGAACCCCACCCTCTCTGACCTCGTCGGCGGGGTTCAGACAGTCACGCTCGGGGACGAAGAAGCCCGGCGCCGGCGCACTCAGAAAACCATCCTGGAGCGTAAAGCTCCGCCCACTTTTAATGTCTTGGCTGAGATCCAGAGTTGGGACCGCGTCGCCGTCCATGAGGAGGTCGCGCGCACCGTTGACGCAGTCCTCCGTGGACGACCGGTCAGCCCCGAGATCCGTGAGCTGGACCCGTCAGGCGTCGTGCGCAAGAGCCGCCAGCGCCCAGCAGGTGCCCCCGAGTTTGAAGTCGCCCCGTTCAACGAAGTCCCCACGCGCAAGATTCGCTCCGAGCGAACCATGCCTTCCGAGCGCCCTGTTCCCTTTGAGCGCGACGACGATCTGCTCCTCGATGAGCCGCTGGAGATTGCCACTGCGGCTCCTCCCGCGAAGCGCGTGCACCCGTTCGGCGTCAGTCGTGAACGGCTACACCAGGCTGCCGCGGATGCTGGGATCAACGTCGCAGTCGCCGACAGCGTCGCCGAAGCCGACATGGTGCTCACCACCAAAGCGCACTTCAGACGCCGCCCCGGCGTGCTCCAGGCCGCCGAGGAGAAAGGCGTGCCCATCTTCGTCCTGCGCAAAAACACCCCTGGCCAGATCGTCGGCTTCCTGTACCAAATTGCTGAAGGGGAGGGCGACCGCTCAGGCGCCTCGATCGAAGCAGGCACGAACGAGGCTGAGGACGGTGTTGAGCGCATCCTCACCGGTGACTCCGATCGCGTCGAACTCCAACCGCAGAGCTCCTTCGTCCGTCGCGTCCAGCACCAGATAGCGGAGCAATCCAAATTGCGCTCCTACAGCGTCGGACGCGAGCCCGCCCGGCGTGTCACCATCCGCCGCATCGGTCGAAGCTGAGGCACTCGTTGGCACTGTTCATAACCTTTGAAGGCGGGGAGGGCACCGGCAAGACCACCCAAGTGCGACTCTTGGTGGATCGCTTGGGGCAGACTGGTCGAACAGTGTTGGCACTACGAGAGCCGGGAGGCACCCCCCTCGGTGACTATCTCCGTACCTGGCTCAAGGCCGAAGACCAGCCACTCACTTTTGAGGCAGAGCTGCTGTTGTTCGCCGCCGCGCGCGCAGAACTGGTGCGCACCGTGATCAAGCCGACCCTCGCCTCTGGCACCCATGTCGTGCTCGATCGCTATGCCGATTCGACGACCGTCTACCAAGGCTACGGGCGTGGATTACCCGTGGCCCACGTCCGCGCCGCCAACGATGTGGCTTCCGCTGGGCTCATCCCCGACGTCACCTTTCTGTTGGACGCGCCGTTGAACGTGACCCTTGACCGCACGCTAGGCCGTGAGGAAGACGGAGGCCGCCGATTCGAAGATGAAGCCTTGACCTTTCACCGCCGGGTCAAAGCTGGCTTTCGCCGCCTCGCGAAACGCAATCCTGAACGCTGGATGACCGTGGATGCCGCGGAAAAGGCCGATGTCGTGCACGAAACCATCTGGGAACGCGTCCAAGGCTTGCTCGCCACGTAGGCGGCTTCTCATGGCCCTCACGTCCTGCCAGTTTGACCATTGACGCGATTCCTGTCGTCCTGTAAAGTATTGGAGTTACCCGCCCCGCAGTGGGGCGCAGTGCCTGCGTTACAGCAGAGCACTCACAACCCGTACTTTAACAAGTGAATAGTGGAAGGAAAAGGCGCCTTCGTTCAATTTTGAACGTTATGAATCTTTCGAGATTCTTTTTATTTTTTGAGAGTTTGATCCTGGCTCAGGACGAACGCTGGCGGCGCGCCTAATGCATGCAAGTCGAACGAATGAACCAACTTCGGTTGGCAAGTTAGTGGCAGACGGCTGAGTAACGCGTAAATAACCTACCCATTGGCGGGGGACAACTCGGAGAAATTCGAGCTAATACCGCATGTGGTTCATTCCTGTAGGGGGATGAACGAAAGACTTCGGTCACCAGTGGACGGATTTGCGTTCCATCAGGTAGTTGGTGAGGTAACGGCCCACCAAGCCTAAAACGGATAGCCGGTGTGAGAGCACGACCGGCCAGAGGGGGACTGAGACACGGCCCCCACTCCTACGGGAGGCAGCAGCAGGGAATCTTGCACAATGGGCGAAAGCCTGATGCAGCGACGCCGCGTGGGGGAAGAAGGCCTGAGGGTCGTAAACCCCTTTTCCAGGGGAAGAAGATCTGACGGTACCCTGGGAATAAGCCCCGGCTAACTACGTGCCAGCAGCCGCGGTAATACGTAGGGGGCAAGCGTTGTCCGGATTTACTGGGCGTAAAGGGAGCGCAGGTGGCTAAGTTCGTCGATAGTGTAAGCTCCAGGCTCAACCTGGAGAGGTCTATCGATACTGCTTGGCTTGAGGGCGGTAGAGGAGCACGGAATTCCTGGTGTAGTGGTGAAATGCGTAGATATCAGGAGGAACACCAGTGGCGAAAGCGGTGCTCTGGGCCGTCCCTGACACTCAGGCTCGAAAGCGTGGGGAGCGAACCGGATTAGATACCCGGGTAGTCCACGCCCTAAACGATGGATACTAGATATAGGGGGTATCGACCCCCCCTGTGTCGAAGCTTACGCGTTAAGTATCCCGCCTGGGAACTACGGTCGCAAGACTAAAACTCAAAGGAATTGACGGGGGCCCGCACAAGCAGCGGAGCGTGTGGTTTAATTCGATGCAAAGCGAAGAACCTTACCAGGGCTTGACATGTTAGTAGTACCTTTCTCGAAAGAGAGGGGGACCCTTCGGGGAGCTATCACAGATGCTGCATGGCTGTCGTCAGCTCGTGCCGTGAGGTGTTGGGTTAAGTCCCGCAACGAGCGCAACCCTCGTGACTAGTTGCACTCTCTAGTCAGACTGCCTCGTAATTCGAGGAGGAAGGTGGGGATGACGTCAAGTCATCATGGCTCTTACGCCCTGGGCGACACACACGCTACAATGGGATGGACAACGGGCAGCCACACCGCGAGGTGGAGCGAATCCCTTAAACCATCCCCCAGTTGGGATTGCAGGCTGCAACTCGCCTGCATGAACGTGGAGTTGCTAGTAAACGCAGATCAGCCATACTGCGTTGAATACGTTCCCGGGCCTTGTACACACCGCCCGTCACGTCATGGAAGCCGGTAACGCTTGAAGTCGCACAGCCAACCGTAAGGAGGCCTGCGCCGAGGGCGGGACTGGTAACTGGGACGAAGTCGTAACAAGGTAGCTGTACCGGAAGGTGCGGCTGGATCACCTCCTTTCTAGGGAGTTCCCTTCGGGGAATCCTAGGTCGGTTCGTTCGTGGAGTTCGGTTGGCGTTGGACGATTGGTAGAGTTCTGCTCCCTCGTCCGACAAGAACCTCACTCTTTAGCCCTTCTTCGGAAGGACCGCGAGCGACTTCCTATCGGCGTCTCTTTCCTTCCACTATTCACTCGCTAAAGCACGCGAGGCCCAGCCAATTAGGCTGGGCCTCTGACTTCCCCCCCCGCACGGGATGTATAATCTGTTCCTGCGTGGGCCACTAGCTCAGTCGGTTAGAGCGCAGTCCTGATAAGACTGAGGTCCCAAGTTCGATTCTTGGGTGGCCCACCATTTGCCCACTCTTCCCCATGCACCTACCGCCGCGCTGCCTCGTGGGCGTTATTAAAGTCGACGATATTACGCTATAGAGCAATACTGCTCATTTCATGGAAGCCGCCTCCTCATAGCTGTCCTCGTCGTGGCTGTGATGTTCATCACCCGGAGGTACCGCGTCCGGTCGAAAATGGACGCCAAAGATACGACGGTTGGCTCACTTCAGCAGCGGGACGTCACTAGTGGCGCAGACGCTATGGATGGCGAGATTCGTGCTGAACGTATCGCAGGGTGCCCCCCCCCCCCCTTGCCCTAGAAAGCATCGGTGAGATTGATTGTGATCAGGACGGGGTGACCTGCTGGACCGCGTACGAAATGATTCTCCCTGGCCTCCAGGTCACGCTGGACATGAAGGAGTTCTCTCAACGCACAGGAGGAATTGGCTTGTCAAGGACTCCCGGATTCCCTACCGTCGCCTCGCGCCTGACGTACACCACCCGAGCCGTCATCGCCCTCCTCCGCCAGCTCGGCATCAGTCTCAGCGTCATGCACCACCCTGACCAAGCAGTGGGAGGAAGGACGCTCCTTAGCCGCCGATACCGCAATCAAACGAACGGGCCATGCTTCAAGCGTGGCCCGTTCTTCTTACTCTCGATGTTGCTATCGGGTATTTATGGGTCAGTCAGCAGGCGAATCATCGCCGTTGTCGCGTGCTGCACGTCCTTGGTAGGCGCAGCGTCAAACGGCCCGGAGCGGACCACGTCGATCACGCTCTCGATGGACTCACGAAACGCTGCAAGCGCCTCGGTGCCCTTCTGAGTCGACGCGATACGGATGATTCTGCGGTCCTCGCCCTTGATCCTCTGGCGGACCACCATCTTCTTGCGTTCGAGCCCATTCACCGCTGAAGTCAGCGTGTGGACGGCGCGTCCTAGCGTCGTTGCGAGCTCAGAAACCGTTGAGCGCCCGTTGGCAACAATGACCTCTGAGAGTACGAGTGCCTGGTTCAGGGTCAGGCCTGCAGCACTCGTGGCCTTGGCGTTCAGCTCTTGGCGAACCCGGTGTCCCATTTCCAAAACAGTCATTGATCGGTGCAGTTGAGTGTCGGCTCCTGCCATAGGGTTCCTCCGTTCTTTGTAGCTTTCGAGAAAGCATATCAGGGTTTCTATTTGTACTTAAACTATATATAAAGAGAACAAGACTGAACCCGGTTGCAGGACAGTTACGATTCGGTACCGATGTGGTGGGACATCCTAGCCGTGGTGCTTCGTTGGCGGAGGAATGCTGACCAACGCCACACCCGCAACGACCCACGCTGGCGTGTACGTACCCGTCACGTCGTGGATCATTCCCGTCAGGGGAAAGCCGCCGCTCCTAGAGCGAACCTTAGCGGAAGTGTCAGCCCCCTGTTCTTCCCTAGAGGCCCACGCCCGTAGTAATGGGCCCACATCACACTCTGCGCCACATGCCGCGTCTGGAACCTGACCCCATCGCGATAAATAGAAACAGAACGCCATCGACCACCAGCAATGAGCCCGCACTCATCAGCAATCCCGTCGCAGCCAATACCAATATGTATCGAGATGCTACTCGATCGCTCAGCCTGCCCAGTAGCGCGCTCACCACGATCGCCACCACAGCGTCCGTCGCAACAGCGAATGCCATCAACGTCGGATCCAGCCCTCGCTCAATGAAGTACGGTACGTGGAATATCGTGATCGTCGGCCACCTATAGGTGAACAACATAAACCCAAGCACCAGCACCCAGAACGTTGGGCTGGTCCCCGCCTCGCCCTATGTCCACGAAACCTCCACCGCCACTGGTATCCTAGCCCCTGCGTCCTCCGCTGCCGCCACAGCATCGCCATCCGGTAGCATCCCTATGTCTACCGATTGTCGCTGGAGCACGAGTAGCGACAGTGGTCCGATCACCACTGCTCCCGCGATTCCGAGTACCAGGCACGCGTCACGCCAACCTATCGAGTCGATCGCGAACTGCGACAGCGGATAGAAGATCACCACTCCCGCAATCGCCACTGGCACCTGGGGACCGTACCTATCGATCACCCGCCCAAACACGGGCCCCGCGATGATCACCGTCTCCAGCCGTGCCATCTGTGCCCACCCGAACGCCACACGACTCCACCCCTGCTCACGCGTCATCGGCTCGATGAACACCGCGATATTCGCCCCCGCCAGCCCCACTCCCCGCGCCGTGAATACAACGAGTACGGCAACGATCGCCCAGCCGTAGAACACCCCACGCTCGGGCGTCCCGTATTCCGCTGCACACTCGTCCGCTGATTCCTGCCGTTCCTCGCCGGACATGTCGTGGAGGGTACACCGTGCGGCAGCGCCCGGAAGCCGCGACTCGCAAACGAGACTCCGTGAACCTTATTGAGACATAGTCTTGACTTGACCCCGCATGTCCGCTTAACTGCCCGGGGGCGGAGGACAACCGAATGACCACCCATGCAGGATCCGATCTTCTCGCAGCGCTGGAGGATCAGGGCCAACGGATGACAGGGCAGCGCATGTTGCTCGCCCGGCACCTGGAGTCGAAAGAGGACGCTTTCAGCGCGGAACAGATCACGGCCGACCTGCCAGGCGTGGGCAGGGCCACGATTTACCGAACGCTCAAGATCCTCGTGGACGCGGGGGCGCTATGCAAAACGCAGATGCCGGACGGATCGCCACGCTATAAGCGTGACGATCCCGTGCATCACCACCACGTCGTTTGCACCACCTGCGGTAAGGTCGGCGAGTTTCGCCACGCCGCCGTGGAGCGCATGCTCCGCGCCATGCAGAACGATGTGTCCGGTACCGTGGTCGGCCATCGGCTGGAGATATTCATCACCTGTGATGAGTGCCTTCAAGGATCCTCCACCCAGCATTAGAACCACCACAGGTACGCAGTAAATTATTGAGATGCTTTCTTGAAAAAGGCGCCATGGTAGCGTTGCTTGCAATCGTCGTCAGCGGGTGTGGTGGTGACGGCGACAACGCCGCCCAGGATGGTCGCTTCACCGTCGTCACTACCATTTACCCTCTGCTGTACTTCACCGAACGCATTAGCGGTACCGGTGCTGACACTAACGCCCACGCCCTCATCGGCTCAGGCGTAGAAGCCCACACCTTCGAGCCAACGCCCGGTGACATGCGTCTCCTGGCCTCGGCCGACCTCATCGTCGCCAACGGTCTGAATCTCGAGCCGTGGCTGGGCCGCGCACTCGTCGCCCTGGGCGAACGCAGCGCTGTCGTTGTTGAGGTCGCAGCCGTCGAAGGCGCGCGTCAGCAAGTCGGCGAAGCGTTTCGGTGGGACCCCCACCTCTGGCTGGACCCAGTCCTCGCTAGCGCCCAGGTCGAACGATTGCGTGACGCACTCGTCGCCGCCAACCCCGGCGCCACCGCCTACGTCAGCAATGCCGCTGACCTCCTTGACGCGCTCGCCGCTCTCGACGCCGCCTACTCCTCGCGGCTCGCCGACTGCCCCCTGCGTCATTTCGTCACCACCCACGCTGCCTACGGCTACATAGCGCACCGCTACGGCCTCGAGCAAATCTCCATCGCTGGCCTGACCCCCGAGTCCGAGCCATCGCCCCGTGACCTCGCGGATCTCGCAGAGCAGGTACGCGATCTTGGACTCACCCACGTCCTCGTGGAGCCCAGTTTGAGCTCGCGTGTTGCCGAGACCCTCGCCGCCGAGACCAACCTAACACTGCTCCCCATCCACCAGCTTGAGAGCGTCACGCCGGATGAGCTCGCCGACCACGGTGACTACCTCGGCCTAATGCGAGCCAACCTCGATAGCCTGACCATTGCCCTTGGATGTGCCGCATGAGCGTCGTTAAACCGCCCATCCTGCACTTCGAAGCCGTCACCTACGGCTACGTTGGCACCCGCGCCGTGGACGACATCACCCTCACCATGAGGTCCGGCGACTTCATGGCCATCGTCGGCCCCAACGGCAGCGGCAAGACCACGCTCATCAAACTCGCGTTGGGGCTCCTCAAGCCGTCGAGCGGGCGCGTCGAGCTGTTCGACCAAGAGCCTGTCGACTTCTCAGACTGGCACCGCGTCGGCTACGTCCCCCAGGTCGCCGCCGGGATTCAGGAGCGCTTCCCCGCCACCGTCGCTGAGATCGTCGCCCACGGCCGCTACTCAGGATTCGCGCCTCTACGCTTCTGGAAGCGCACCAAGACTGCCGAAGTCATGGCAGCGCTCGACGCTGCCGGGGTCGCCCACCTCAGCGACCGCCGCATAGGTGAGCTATCCGTCGGTCAGCAACAGCGTGTTCTCGTTGCCCGCGCCCTCGTCGGCGAACCCGACCTGCTGGTGCTCGATGAGCCCGCCGCTGGCATCGATGCTGCAGGGGAGGAGGTTCTCAACGACCTTTTGCAACGACTCAACCGCGAGCAGGGCATCAGCATATTGATCGTTTCCCACGACATCGGTGCCGTCATGCGGCAGGCCAACACCGTCGCCTGCATCAATTGCAACCTCATGTTCCACGGCGAGCCCCACGACCTAACCCAGAGCGAGCTGGCCAGACTCTACGGATTCCCCGTCGAAGTCCTCCTGCACGACGCTCTTCACGAGCACCGCTAGCAATGCCTGCCATCCTGCAATTCGAATTCATGATTCGGGCGCTCGCGGGTGGAGCAATCGTAGGCGCATTGGGTCCCGTCCTCGGCATGTTTCTTGTCCTTCGGCGCTTCTCCCTCATCGCCGACACCCTCTCCCACGTCGCCCTCATGGGCGTCGCCATCGGCCTTGCCACAGGCGTCCACCCATCCCTCGTTGCTCTCGCCGCCGCGTCGGTAGGTGCCATCGCCGTCGAGTGGCTCTCCTCCCGCCAGCGGCTCCCTGGCGACGTCACCCTCGCCATCGTCCTCTACAGCTCCCTCGCCATCGCCGTCGTCATCATCAGCGGTGCGCGAGGATTCAGCGTCGACCTCTTCGCTTTCCTGTTCGGCTCGATCCTTAGCGTCAGCGAGCTCGACCTCTGGCTCCTCGGCGGCCTCGCTGCTGCCGTATTCGTCTACGTCACCGTCTTCTTCTCTGAGCTCTCCCAAGCGTCCTTCGACCCTGCCCTTGCCCGCGTCACCGGCGTTCGTGTTGGCTGGATTAACCTTGGCCTGGCCATCCTCACCGGCGCCACCATCACCCTCTCCATGCGCGTTGTCGGCGTCCTCCTCGTCGGCGCACTGCTCGTCGTCCCCGTACTCGCAGGTGAACGCCTCGTCTCAGGCTTGCGAGCCGCGCTCGGCGTGGGAGTCATCGTCGGCATCGCCAGCGCCCTCATCGGCCTCACCGTCGCCTTCTATGCCGACCTCTCAGCAGGAGGCGCCATCGTCCTCACTTCTGTCGTCCTGCTCTTCACCGCTCAGGGCTACGCCGCCCTCCGCGACCGGCGCCGCCCCCACCCCGATGAGTGATACACGCACTCCCTCCCCCTCTGTCATTTCGACACGAGGCGTAGCCCGCGAGGAATCTCGCCACCGTCCCGCGCTCCCTCTGTTTCCTGAGCGGAGCGCAGCGGAGTCGAAGGGCCCCCTCATCTCCCGCCCTCCGCTACCATCGACCCCCGCCCCTGCTGCTACACCCCATGAGATCTTGGCGGATCTGGATTGATAGCCCCCAAGCGGGGAGTGCAGCGGGGCGAAGCCCCGTTGCCGGGGGAATGGAGGTGTCCCTCAATTCCAGCCTTTTGCCCCCCCCTCCTGCCAGCAAGGAGGCAGAGGGATGGTCGAAACGCTCGCGGTGCTATGCGCCGTGCTAAACCTCACAACCCGCTTTTGAGGCCACACCCCAGCGAGTAGCCGTGTACCATATCCGCACTTAGGTAGAGGAGCGGAACATGGCAAACGGAACGATCGGCGTAGCTGCAATGGGAGGCGACGCCAAGGAAGTGGTCTCGACGATGCAGGACTTCGAGCAGCGAGGCATCAAAGCCGCGTGGCTCACCGCAGGCGCCGGTGGTATCGACAACCTCACCATGTTCGCCGCCGCCGCCACCGTCACTGAGCGCATCTATCTTGGTACGTCCATCGTCACCATCTGGCCCAGGCACCCTGCCATCGCCGCACAGCAGGTCAACGCCATCGCCCAACTCTCTGAGGGTCGTTTCCGATTCGGCATTGGCCCCGGCCACATCGCAGGCATGGCCGGTACCTACGGCGCTGACTACCGCACACCCCTCACCGCGTTGCGGGAGTACATTGCCATCACCCGCACCCTCTTCGACACAGGCACCGTCGAATTCGAGGGCACCGTGTTCAAGGCCAACTACGCCCTCTCGACTCCCGTACCCAACACCCCCATCATGGCTTCGGCCTTGCGCCCCAAGTCCTACGAGCTATGTGGCGAAATTGCCGACGGTGCCATCTCCTGGGTCAGCCCCGCCGTCTACCTGCGCGACCAAGCGCTGCCCGCCATCCAGCGTGGCGCCGACAAAGCAGGCCGCGCCGCGCCCCCGCTCGTCATGCACCTCCCCGTCTGCGTCCACGAGAACGGCGAAGATGTCCTCGCCTCCACTCGACAGCAGCTCTCCAACTACCCCCACTCGCCCTTCTACCAAGCTATGTTCGCCCAGTCCGGCTTCCCTGAAGCGGGCGAGACCCAGACCTGGAGCGAAGGCATGCGTGACGCCGTCGTCGCCTGGGGCAACGAAGAGCAGGTCACCGCTCGCATCGCTGAGCTATTCGACTGGGGCATGGGTGAGCTCATCGTCCACGTCGTCACTGCCGGCGCCGATGTCGTAGAATCTCGCGCCCGCACGCTCGACCTCATAACGAAGCTGTCGACCTAGCCGTGCCTGAAGCAGCCAGGCCCATCTACGCATGTGACCGGGCGTAACTATGCGCGGTCACGCTGGCAGCTGACCGATATCGGCAAACGCATTAAACGGCCCGCGTCCGCGTTGAACCCGGCTAGGTCGACGCTTATCATATTCAGGTAAGGCCAGCCCGCATCATCGGCATGGCGAAAAAGGGGAGACCACCATGGCAGCAACCCGAGCCTTCGTACTCATCGAAACCGCCGTCGGGAAAACCAAAGATGTCGTCAGCGCCCTTCACCAAGTCACTGGCGTAGCATCCGTCAACGTAGTCACCGGCCCCTACGACATCATTGGCATCGTCGAAGCCTCCGACCTCGCCTCCGTCGGCGACACCGTCACCACCAACATCCACACCATCCCCGGCATCGTCCGCACCGTCACCTGCCTCGCCGTCGGCTAACGGCGGCTTGCTTCACCAATCTCACGGAGCTGATGGCGCTGAAGACGTACAGTCACTCGCATTCGAACTCGACCAAGAAGAGTCAAATCTAAGAGCCTTTACGCAAGGCTAGCGAGCGACGTTTTTCCGTTTGTACTCTTGCGTTTGGGTGAGGAACATCAACGCCCGTTCCCTTGGCGGCACACCCTGGATCCATGGCAGATACTGCTGGCGAAGGTGCTACTCCAGCGCTCTCGTTCTAGTACCGTTGCCAAAGTTTATAGTCGGATTGTTTCTCGCTGGCCTGATGCCGGGTCGCTCTCTAAAGCATCAGAAGGCGAACTATTAGGTATGATTCGCCCATCCCGCTTTCATCCACAGAGGTAAACGGTACAAAAATGGGTGAAAATGGTACAGATTCTTCATTAGGTTCACGCCTGCATAGGAGTACGACCCTCGTGGCATCAGATTGCATATTCTGCAAGATAGGTAACGGCGACATCCCGTCAGAAAAACTGTTCGACGATGGCACCGTGTTCGCCATCAGGGACCTCTACCCCAAGGCGCCCGCGCATCTCCTCGTTATCCCCTACCAGCACGTTGAGGCGCTCGCCGACGCCACCGACGCCGAGCGTGCCGCAGCCGCCCACTGCCTCGCCGTTGCTCCGCGCATCGCAGGAGAAGCCGGCGCCGCCAGCTACCGGCTCGTCGCCAACCAGGGCCCAGACGCAGGGCAGGAGGTCCCGCACTTCCACCTGCACATTCTCGGCGGCCGCTCCCTAGGAGCCATGGGGTGAGCGATCTCGCGCTCCCAACGTCCCTCCAGGCGCGCCTCGACGCCCTACCGGAGGGCCTGCGAAACCACATCAACCGCGTCCGCGACATCGCGCGCGACCTGGCAGGGGCCCACGCCATCGACCAGGACCTCGCGGAGCTCACCGCAGCCGCTCACGACGTCGCTCGGCACATCCCCGGCCCGCAGCTGATCGAGGAAGCCGAGCGCATGGGATTCCCCGTCAATGCCGTCGAGCGCAGCGTCCCCATCCTCCTGCATGGCCCCGTTGGGGCAGGCTGGCTGGTAGAGGAGGGCGCTCTTAACGACCCTGTCGTCCTCGAAGGCGTCCGTTGGCACACTACCGCCCACCCCGATCTCGCACCCGTCGGCCAGGTCGTTTTCATCGCCGATAAGCTCGACCCTCACAAGGCCAAAGCCTATCCGTTCCAGGACACCGTCCGCGCCGCCGCTTACCGTGATCTCCACGAAGGCGCTCTCGCGTTTCTCGACGGTATGCTCAAGCTCCACCTCGATCGCGGCGACCTCATCCACCCCCTCTGCACCGATACCCGCAACGCCCTCCTCCTGGGCGCCCTCGGCTGCTAGCCGTCCTCGGGGCGCCGAGCGACCGTTAGTCCCAGCGGCGACGCCAAGAGATTCGAGGGCTCGCCCCGCCTGACCATATGATGGAGTCTCCAACGAGCCCAGGGAGTCCGGATCCAAACATATTGACATAACAGAACGTTCGTTCTATTCTTCTCGTCACTCAGAACACTTGTGCTGATGACGATGCATCAACTAACGACATACCAATCCGAAATCGCACGTGCCGTCCTCGACAGCGTCTTGAATGAGCGTGGCCTCACTTTCACCGTCGAGATCGCCCGTGGCGGCGGCGTCCGCGAGCTGTCAGCGCAGATTGAGCACTTGCTCCTAACCCTGCACCTGAACGACGGTGCAAACCTCCTTCGCATCGCGCCTCCGGGCTCGGCCGACACCCGCGAGCGCGTGGTGGACGCCCTCCAGGACAGCGCGCTCCATGGCCTCTGGTCCGCCGAGCGCAAGTCCGTGCGGCTCGGACGCTCAACCCTTCGTTTCTTGACCACCGACGAACTTGATCCCACCGTCCTTCAGCACGGCCTCGGCCTCATAGAGGTCGCCGACGCTCAGCTGGTCTCAGAGCACATTTTCGGGAGCTGGATACGTCCCCTCGGCGACACCGCCGGTGCAACCACCGTTCTCTATGGTCAGCCTCTCAATGGAGAGACCCCCTTTGAACTGACCAAGCAGCGCAACCGCGAGATTGAGGTCCGGGACGGTATCACCCGCCACTTCCGGGTCGCTTACGACGAAGTTGCGTTGGCCATCCCCGAGTTCGCCCACGACATGGCCGAAGCCAACGCCCGCCTGGGCAGCGAGCACCCTGAGTTCCAGAGTGCATACCTCCTGCGCCCAACTATTGACGGTGCGCCTCTGCTGGCCGCAGATTGCCTTAGCGCACTGGAGAGCGGCTACCGCACTCACCAACCTAGCGGCTCAGGTGGCATCGTCGCCTCGGTTGTCGCCACACGCCTCCCGGAGGCGGAACCCACTCGAGCTGCCCCGCTCTTTGGTACACCCATGGCCACCGCGGTGATCACCATCGCGGAGCGCAGCCCGGCAACCAAACCGAACGGAGGTCTGCAGGTTGTGGAGCACCGGTGGGTCGAGGCCATCGATGCAGGGATGCTCGCCAGACGCGTCGCGAAGGTTCTCGCTGAGTGGCAGCCAGTGCGCACCGCAGCGGAGGATGGCACCGGCCACGGCGAGGCCTTCCGCGACGCACTGAATCAAGCGATGGGTTTCACTCCAATCGCATGGGTTCGGAACGACATGGCGAGCATTGCCCGCCGCTTGTCCGATCTCCTGGCAGCGCTCCACACGGGTCGCCTCACCACTTACCGATTCGACGGCTCGCCCGAGCATCGCGCGTTGCGCCATGAGCTCGCTTCCGCCCAGATCGACTATGCCCCTGGCCCGTGCACCATGAGTGTGCCGGCGGGTGAAGAAGGGTTCCTGCGTGGACTCATGCTGATCGTGCGCACAACCGTCGCCGGTCAGAGACCCACCGAGTTTGCGGAAACAGCACTCGCGTCCTGATTCCGTGGGTACAGATGTCCGAATGTTCAAAGTGCCAGCAGAAATGAATGAATTGCTGACTATTGAAGGAATGACAGGAGGGAGACCCAAATGCGCAACTACACCCGATCCCACCGCCGCCGCCACGAGCCTCGGCTCGATGGTCTACCCGAGCAGATGCACTATGCCGACACAGGGTGCGAAGTGTCGGCGTCATGCCTCAGCTGCACGCTCCCGCAGTGCAAATTCGACAACCCTACCTGGTACCAGGCTTACCGTCGCCAGAGTAGGGATCTCGAACTGCAGGAGGCGCACAATGCAGAGGGCTTAAGCGTCTTCGAGATAGCCAAGCGGTTCCATGTGAGTCCCCGGACCGTCCATCGTGGCCTGCGCCGTGTGAAGCAGCCCGTCCCCACGCCCGCCGCCCTGGTGAGGTGATCCTCTCCGTATGTGCTGTTTTGCTGGAGAGCGGCAAATGATGCCAGCAAAACAGCACATACGGAGTGCTAGGTTCCAACCACAAAGAACGGGCCACCCGATTCAGGGTGGCCCGTTCTTTCATGCTCAGGTCTCGTCTAGTACCCGCTAGTACCCGCGAGCCCAGTCGACCACGTTCTCGATCTGCTCTCCGTCCAGGAACTTCCGCAAATTCTGGCAGAACAGATCTAGCGAGAACGCCTGCGGCACATCAGCCCGCACCGCGATGTGAGGAGTGATGACCACGTTCGGCAGCGACATCAGTGCCGCCGGCGGCTCCTCGCCCTCCTCGCTCCCCTGAAACACATCCAGGTACGCACCGGCCAGGTGCCCGCTCTCCAGCGCCGTCACCAATGCACCCTCATCCACGATCTCCCCGCGAGCGACGTTGATGAAGATCGCACCCGGCTTGATCGCCGAGAAAACCTCAGCCGTGAAGAGCCCTACCGTCTCCAGAGTCGCCGGCGTGCACAGCGCCACGAAGTCGCAGTCGCCCAGCATCTCCTTGAGATCGGCGGCGGGGAATACTTCATCTACCACGCCTGCCGCGTCTGGCCCTCGCGTCTCAGTCGACCGCCGGCTGCCCACCACGCGCATACCAATGCCGCTGGCCAGCTTTGCCACGTTGCCCCCGATGCCACCAAGACCAACCACGCCCATCGTCTTGCCTTGCGCCAGTTTGGCTGGCCCGAAGACTTTCCCGTCGTGCTTGTGCGCGTCGGTCTGTCTCACCGCAATCTGGAAACTCTTTGCGATCATCATGCCGCCGAAGACCGCCATCTCAGCAATCGACCTTGCGCCCGTGTGCCCACGAGACGTCGTGACGTCGACGTCGGACTCCCAGAACTCCGAATGCTGAATGCTGGAGAGCCCCGCCATGCTGAAATGCGCCCACTGGATGTTCGGCATGCGGCTCAGCAGGTCGGAGGGGTGCACCGCCCCGCAGAAAGCAGCCTGCGCCTCACCGAGAACGCGGGCTACCTCATCCTTTGTCAGGTCGGGCATCCACACGTCCGGGCGCTCGAATCGCTTGATGTGCGTTTCCGGGAAGAATCGTTCGGTATCCGGGCGCAGGCTTCGCCACAGCGGAACCACCTCTAACCGGTCAGGTGCTACAGCCTTGATCTTTTCAACATCTTGCGGCGATGCATCGCGCACCAATGCAACGACGACTTTGTCTTGAGTGCCAGACATGCGGTCTCTCCGGGGCCAGATTTGGGAGTAACAGTGTACGCCGGACGGGCCTCACCGAGAATCCACGCACCGCAGCGCGAATACATCCCCGCAGCCCACGCGCGTTGCGCTATCGCCGCCTACTCTCCCGTCTCGGTCGCGTAATACGTGGCATAGTGACCACCGGTTCGAACGAGAGAATCGTGATCCCCCGTCTCCATAATCTTGCCGTTCTCCAGGACGACGATTACATCCGAGTCGCGGATCGTGGAGAGCCGGTGGGCCACGATGATCACGGTTCGTTTTCCGTGCATGGCGCGGATCGACTCTTGAATCGCCGCCTGCGACCGGGCGTCAAGGTCGCTTGTGGCCTCGTCGAGCAGCAGGATTTGCGGATCGCGCACGAGTGCACGCGCCAGCGCGAGGCGTTGACGTTGCCCACCTGACAGCATCACCCCCCGATCGCCCACGATAGTGTTGTAGCCGTCAGGGAGCTCCGCGATGAACGCCCCTGCTCCCGCCTGCGTGGCGGCTGCCTCGATCTCCGCGTCCGTCGCTGACGGATTGCCCAGCCAGAGATTGTGAGCGATGGACTCGTGGAACAAGAACGACTCCTGACCCACGAAACCGATTAGCGATCGCCAGGAATCCACGTCAATTTCGCACAGATCCACGCCGTCGACGAGTACGCTGCCGCTTGTTGGGTCCTCGAATCTCAGTAGCAGATTCACCAACGTGGACTTGCCCGCACCCGAACCTCCAACAATCCCCACGGTTGTCCCTTGCTGTACGCGCAAGTCGACCGAATCAAGCGCGTTACCGCGGCCATCGTAGGTAAACGTCACGTCTCGAAGTTCCAGCGCATCAGTCAGCGCTGCGTGTTTGGCCTGGATTGGCTTTGATGCAAGGTTGGCCTCCGCCTCCGCGTGGAGACTGCCCACCTCTTCATACCCTGGGGACGCGCTGGCGTACTGATTCAAACTCCTTTGCAACAGGATGAGCCGAGGCACCAATCTAAAGAGCAGCACGAAGAACGCCACCACAGCGGCTGTTTGAACATTCAGCAGTAAAACCGCGATGACCAACAACGCGGCGATGACCACGACAGCCGTCACCTCGTAGATTGACCGGATGCTCGCGATGGTGCGCTCGATGAGCACGACTTGGTGAGAGAGACCTCGCGATACCTGCCTGAAAACTTCATTGGCGTGGGCTTGAATCCCCAGCGCGTTGACCTCACGCACGGCAGACAGGTACTCGACGGTGGTGCTCTTCAGCGCAGCGTTCGCCTCCGTCATCGCCTCACCGCGCTGCTTGAGGCTTCCTGTTTGGTGCGCAACGAGAGCGAACGCCGCGACGAATCCCAGGGCCACCATCGAGAGTTGCCACGAGATGATGATTGCGGTCACCAGGTAGGCGGCTATCAGCAGCGTCGCGACCAACCCATTGAGCAGGTGCATCACCGCGGTGCCCGTTCGCCCCGCTTCCGTAGTGATGGCATTGGAGAAGCGCCCAAGGCGCTGGTCGTCGAAGTACGACACCGGCGCCGCCATCAGGCCTGCGAACAGCTTCGTTCGGATTGACACTTCGACCCCCACCCTCACTCTAGCCGTCGCTGTAGTCTTCACGAACAATAGGAAGCTTTGCGAGCCGAACAAGACTAGCCCGACCAACACCAAAGCGGTGGTCGAGAAAGGTATGCCGAGGGGCGTCAGCACACGGGAAGCAATCTCGGAGAACGGATGCTCTGGCTGAACCGACTCCGGCTTCCCTAGGCCTTCGATGATGGGCAGGATCAAAGCGAGTCCTGCGCCTTCGATGAGGGCTGCCACGACACTCACGCCGACTGTGATTGTCGCGAGTGTTGGGTGGCTGAGGAATGCTAGCTTGATCAACTTGCGCATGTGATGTCCCGTAGAGATCGGAAGTGCGAGCCCCGCAGTCGTCCGTAGGCCTACGACAATGACCGACGTTCCGGGCACATCGTTCAGGTTAGTATGATGGCACACCGCAGACCGACGCTGCCTAGGTGTCCCAGCCCCATCGCGGTGGTCGCTCGCAGGCTTAGTGACTCCGCGGTGTCACATGCTCAGCGCCCCAACTCACGAAATGTGCACGGTGTTCCCGTAGATTATCCTGCGATTACCATTCTTGAGACCACCCTTGGAAGTCGGTCCCATGTTGACGCAAGCACAGAACGAGCGACCTCGCCATAGGTCTCTATCAAGTGCGTCACGAGGCTCCGGCTTTGTGCGTACGCTAGGATCACACCGTCATCAGAGGTCGGAAAACATCCGGCCCGGCCCCGGACCGTGAACGCCACCAGGCCGCTAGCGGTGCCTGCATTCCTTCCGCCGCCCATTGCCGCACGTGCACCGAGCTACTCTCCTTCGACGCTCGATAACAAGTACGCTCGCATCAAGGGATTTAGTTCTCCGTCGAGCACCAATTCAGGGTTGGTGCTCTCAAATCCGGTGCGGTGGTCCTTGATCATCTTGTACGGGTGGAGTACATAGCTGCGGATCTGGTTACCCCATCCCGCGGCAATGTGGTCGCCCTTGAGCTTGGCTCGCTCCTCTTGACGCTCTCGCAACGCGATCTCCATTAGTCGAGACCGAAGGATTCTGAGCGCGACCTCTTTGTTCTGGAGTTGGGAGCGTTCGTTCTGGCAGGAGACGACGAGTCCACTGGGCCCGTGGGTGATACGAACCGCCGTGGAGTTCTTCTGGACGTGCTGGCCTCCGGCGCCGGAGGCTTTGAATACATCGATCCGTAGGTCGTCGGGGTTGATCTGGACATCAACGTCTCCTTCCGCTTCCGGGAGGACTTCGACCAGTGCAAACGATGTATGGCGGGCGTGCGCAGAGTCGAAGGGCGACTGCCGGACGAGCCGGTGGACGCCGCGCTCTGCTTTGGCGTAACCGTAGGCGTGCTCGCCGTTTATCTCGACGGTCACGCTCTTGATCCCGGCCTCTTCCCCTTCCGAAAGGTCGAGGACCTCGGCCTTGAATCCGCTGCGCTCGGCCCAGCGTGTGTACATCCGGAAGAGCATCTCGGCCCAGTCCTGGGAATCGGTGCCCCCAGCGCCAGCGTGGATGGCGAGGATCGCGCTACGAGCGTCGAATTCCCCTGACAGGACGAGCTCGAACTCGCGTTCCTCAGCTTCAACGAGCAGCGCCTGACCGTCGGAGGCTAGGGTGCCAAGCATGCCCTCGTCCTTGGATTCGATGGCCAGGTCGATCAGCTCGTGGGTAGTTGAGACTCGTTCTTCGAAGCCACGCCACCCGTCAATCGTTCCCTTGAGACGGGCGAGCTGCCTCATGGTTGCCTGGGCCTGCTGTGGGTCACTCCAGAATTCGGGTTCGGAAGCTAACTTCTCCAGCCGATCCGCCTCGGCTCCTTTGCCGGCGACGTCAAAGTCGCACCATGATTCCGGCGATGTGCTCAACCAGGTTGGCGAGTTTGCCTCGCAGCTCGTCCATGGTGCTCTCCATCCGGGGTGATAGTGGAACACCCGTGCTTCCACGAACGTTGATTATAACATCGGGAAGCAGGTGATGGCCTGATGGATGAGCATTGAAGGGGTCGTCTTTGCTGTGCTAGAGTAGGTGTCTCAGTCGGGGTGTGGCGCAGCCCGGTAGCGCGCCTGCATGGGGTGCAGGAGGCCGTTGGTTCGAATCCAATCACCCCGACCATTTCTTACCCCTGAGTTTGTGATGTGGGTGGTTGTGGCCGCAAAGTAGAACCGAAGATGCAACAGGCATCTGCGCCTCCAACATCTGTGCAGACTCCATCAAACGAGAGGCCTGTCAAGAGGTTGAACGCGGCATCCGCCCAATGGACACGATGTCATCTCAAGAGTGCTTGGAGCGTATGACAGAATGCAAAGAGCCCCGGCTCATCAGCCGGGGCTCTTTGCTGTCCGAACGATTAATCGGGGCCTTAGATCACGGACGTTGGCTTGTCGGCGTCGCCCTCTTCCTCAGCCGCCCAGTCGATCTCTTCCTTGCCGATGGCCTGGAGGATCGCGTTGATGAATATCTCGTCGGGGACTGCCCCCACGAATTCTGCACTGTCGTTGATGACCGTCTTCGGCACGCCGGAGACCTGGAAGGCTTGGGCCATATCCGGGAACTCCTGGCATTCGACGATTTCGGCCTTGACGTAGGGATTCGCCATAGCGATTGCGTGGGCCGCACGGGCCACACGAGGGCAGTGCGGTCAGGTGGGTGTGACGAACACCCTCAGATGCACTTGCTGGTCGATGCGATCGCGGGCTGCGTTGGCGACCGCGTCCGTCAGCATCGGGCCGCCCTTGGAGAGCGCCTCGATACCCGTGAGAATGGTAGGAAACTCATTGCCCACAGGGGCACCGTAGAAGCGGATCCTGCCCTCGTCGTCATCGCCAAGGATGATGGCAGGGAGCTGTTCGATCTGCAGGCGCTTGGCCTCGCCCGCACCTTCGTTGAAGGCGTCGAAAACCTCTAGGCTCAGCTTGGGAGACATATCGACGAGCTCTTCCATAAGCTCGCGAGTCACCTTCATGAACTCATTGGTCGGTGCCTGTTCTTGTCCGGGGAGAATCAAAAGGCCCCGGGCCTCGGACTGCGTGAAGAGCCTGACTTTTACATCGCTCTCAAGCGTTGATTCGAATCGTTCCGTGAGGACCTTACGGTCGTCCTCGCTGAGAAGAGCCATCCTTACCTCCGGTTGGGTACATGTTGGCGGGCCTTGCTATTCGGTCGCTTACCGTGGCTCTGGGTACAGAGCCACAAACCTCGGATGCATTCTACAAGGCTACGGTGCAGGGTGCGTGGCAGACGCTAGTGGTCGGCGTTGCGCCACACGTGGGCCGTGCGTTGCACGATGGTCACGGCTGAAACGGCCATGATCACGCCCATCGCGTACTGCGGGTATTTTGTGAGCAAGCCGATACCCATGACCACGATGCGCTCCGGTCGGCCCATCAAGCCAACGTCACCTGGCACGTGGAGCCCCTCGGCTCTCGCTCGCGAGTAGCTAACCATGATCGACAGCACGACGGTGCCGAACGCGAGAAAGGCGCCCAACTCGTTCGCTTCACGAACGTAGAAGACGAGCAGACCGAACAGCACCGCACTTTCGCCCAGCCGATCAAGGACCGAATCCAGGAAAGCTCCAAACGTCGACGCCTTGCCCGTTAGGCGGGCTACGGCGCCGTCGAACATGTCCATAATCGCCCCACCCAACATCACGATGCCACCGATGAGCAGCTCGCCTTCGGACAACAGGTAAGCCGCGCCGATGGAGACGAGAAAGCCTGCCGTCGTAATGGCGTTTGGAGAGATATGGAGAGCGATGAGAACCCGCGCTATGGGGCCGCTGAAGTAGCGGGTTGCCCATCCTTTGGCTCGGACTCTCAGCGGGACGAACTGACCTTCGGGCTGGCTCACGTGGTCTGCTCCTCGAGTTGCCCTTTGCGCCACATAATGGTTTCGTAATAGGCAAGCACACGGTCAGCGACCACATCCCACCGGTACTGCTCGACCGTGATGCGGCCCCGGGCGCCCATCTCGCGGCGCATGTCATCGTCTTTGATCAACCGCTCCAGCCCGAAAGCCAACTCCGCGTCGTCCTTGGGCTGCACCAGCAGACCTTCGACACCGTTGGAGAGCACCTTGCTGAAACCGTCGATACGCGTGGCTACGATCGGCTTGCTGGCAGCCATCGCCTCGAGCAGCACGATGCCGAAGCTCTCCCCTCCCGTATTGGGCGCGCAGAAGATATCGGCGGCCTGGTAGTAGCGCGGCAGGTCTGCGTGGGGTACCGAACCTACGAGTTCGACATCAGCGAGATTCCGCTCGCTGATGAGTGTGTGGATCTCCTCGCCAGGATTGCCCGGCCCCACAACGATTAGGCGGATGTTTGGGTATCGCCACTTGAGCTTGCTGTAGGCCATCAGCAGATATTTCAGACCCTTACGCCGCTCCATGCGGCCTAGGAACAAAATATTAATCTTCCCGTCCTGGAAGCGCTCGATGGATGGCTGAGGAGTGTCGAACCGAGCTACATCCACGCCGTTGGGAATGATCTCGTATTCACCGGGATAGAACTGCGACACGAAGTCACGAGCAGGCACGGAAACGGCGATACGCCCGTCCAGCTTCTTGAACCAGCGGCGACTCACCAATCGCCACACTCGGTAGAAACGCGTGCCCTTGAACGAGTGGAACGTGCCTATATTCACAGCGGTGGAAGCGTGCAGCATGGTAAGCGGCAGCGCAAGGGCGAGCGGTTCATGCAGGTGGATGATGTCGAACTGCTCCCGTTCGAGCAGCTCCTTCACGCGAGGCTCTAGCCAAACCGACACAGACACGCGGGCAACAGCTCCGCCGCTGGGGATTGGGACAGGGCGGCCCATAGGAATGAAATCGGGTTCGAGGTCTCGGTGCGTTGCGTTGGCGATAGGGGCAATCACTTTGACGGTGTGGCCCTTCTTGCGGAGCTGGATTGCGAGGTTGGTGACGTGGTCGTTGACCCCGCCCGGGGCGCCGTAATCATACGGCGACACGAGGGCAATCTTGAGCCAACGTTTGCCGTTTGTGGATTGCTCTAGTCTCGGTACCATGACCGACTCCGCCAAGAGGGCTCCTCCAAAGATCGGACTAGGTGCAAAATAATCGATCCGCGTGAGTTCCACGATACCCAAAACCCGCGTGGATTAGAAGCGCTTTCAGGAACACCGCCGCCTTCAGGCCTTTGCGCCGTCAGGAAGAAACGGGCTTAGCCTTTAGCGAATTCTTCTACCAACTCGTACGCGATGTCGTCCGAGTGCTGGTGGAAGGGGGATTTCATGAAGTAGGAACTGGGACCGTCGAGCTGACCGGACATGTCACGGTCGAGTCCGAGCTTCACGCAGCGCACGGCATCGACTACGACACCAGCGGAGTTGGGGCTGTCCCAAACTTCAAGCTTCAGTTCCATGTTCAATGGTACATCGCCGAACGTGCGGCCCTCGATGCGAATGTGGCACCACTTGCGGTCCTCCAGCCAGGGCACGTAGTCGGAAGGGCCTACGTGGACGTTCTTGGCGCCCAGGTCGTAGGGCAGCTGCGAGATCACCGCGTTGGTCTTGGACTCCTTCTTGGACTCCAAGCGTTCGCGTTCGAGCATGTTCATGAAGTCGGTGTTGCCACCGAAGTTGAGCTGATATGTGCGCTCGATCTTCACTCCCCGGTTCTTGAACAGGTTTGTCAGCACTCGGTGGGTAATCGTCGCGCCTACCTGCGACTTGATGTCGTCGCCGATAATCGGTACTCCAGCGTCTTCGAATCGCTTCTGCCAGTAGGGCTCGCGAGCGATGAACACCGGGATGCAGTTGACCACGCCAACCTTAGCCTGGAGCGCCTGCTCTATGTACCACTTGGTTGCTTCCTCAGAGCCGACCGGCAGGTAGTTGATGAGCACATCAACTTCGCGTTCTCTGAGGATGCCTACGATGTCCGCAGTCGGACCGTCCGCCTTCTCGATGACCTGGGAGAGGTACTTGCCGAGGCCGTCGTGGGTCATGCCGCGTTCGACGGTGACGCCCATGTTCGGAACATCTGCGAACTTGGCGGTATTGTTCTGGCCGGAGAAAATAGCCTCGGACACGTCCTTGCCTACCTTGTCCTTGTCGATATCAAACGCGGCGACGACTTCGATGTCGCCGATGGTGTAGCCGCCAAGGCTGTTGTGCATCAGGCCGGGGATGAAGCCGTCCTCCGGGACCTCTGCGTACTTGTGAAGACCTTGTACGAATGACGACGAGCAGTTGCCGACGCCGACGATCGCTACTTTGATATTGCCCATGGGAAATCCTCCGTGTTTGGGAACTGATATGCACAAAGAGTAGGGGCCCGGAGGCTCCTGCTGCGTGGGCCTTGGGGCCCAATCGGGGGCCCAAAGAGGGGGGCCCAGGCCCGCTTACGGTGCGTAGGGTGAGGGTCCGGAGAGGTTGAAGACCCGCTCAGGCTGCCAGGTGCTCTCCGCCCGGTTGAAGCGAACAATCGCCAGGAACTTGCCATCCGGTGTATAGGCGCGGCGGGCGTCCAGGTGCTTGGCGTAGGTGGACGAGGTGGGCAGCGTGACGGCTTGGCCGTTCCGCAGGTGGCGTTCCGCCGCTGAGTCCAACGCCAGCGGGTCCAGCGCCTGCAGGGCTGCGTCTGGCGGCAGCAGCAGCTCGCGCCACCCATCATCGTCCACCGCGGCCTCGAGGGCCTCGGCCTCCAGCGTATCGTCAATTGTGAACGCACCAGCCTTCCGGCGCTGCAACTCAGTCAGGTGAGCGTAGCAACCGAGTGCTGCGCCTATGTCGTGGGCAAACGTACGCATGTAGAATCCTCGGCCGCACTCCACCTCAATCACGAGCCGGGGGAGCGAGAATTCCACGAGCCTGATCTCATGGACCACGACTTCGCGGGCCTGGCGCTCGACTTCGATGCCTGCACGCGCCAGCTCGTACAGCCGCTTGCCTTCGTGCTTGAGCGCGCTGTACATGGGTGGCGTCTGGAGCACGACTCCCGTGAAACCCGAGAACAGTGCCTCGACATCGGCCTTCGTAACGCCAGACCAGTCCCCGGTATGAGTCTCAGTGCCCAGTGCGTCGTAGGTATCGGTTGCGGAGCCTAGCGTGAACTCGGCACGGTAGGCCTTGCGGCCGTCCACCATGAACTCCATCAATCGCGTCGCCTGGCCGAAGCAGATCGGCAGCACGCCCGTCGCGATAGGGTCGAGCGTGCCAGCGTGGCCCACGCGCTTGACCCGGCTAACGCGCTTGGCGAGGCGGACCATCTCCATCGAGGTCACGTCCTTCGGCTTGTTCAGCACAAGGATGCCATCGGCAATCGGGCGGGAGCCACTAGGCATTCGGGGGAGTCTCCTGGTTCTTGAGAGAGTTCAGTAGGTCAAGCACGCGATCGCCTTCCCGTACCGACTCGTCTAAGACGAATTTCAATTCCGGGGTCTTCTTCAACTGGAGTCGCTGACCAAGCTTGCGCCGCAGGTAACCTGCGGCTGCTTCGAGGCCTGCGAGGGCATCAGTCGCTGTTGTAGCGTCGCCAAGTACGGTTACGCGCACCTGGGCGTGCTGGAGGTCGGGGCTCGACTCAACGTGTGCTACGGTGACCAGTCGCCCTACGCGTGGGTCCTGCAACTCTTCGATTAGCAAACGGCTAATCTCTTCGCGCAGCACCCCGCTAACCCGCTCTGTGCGCCGGCTCATCTCTTCTCTCCGTGGGTTGAGCCGAGGCTAGGCGCCAGCCTTGACCTGGCGGTGAATCTCGATGACGTCACCTTCCTCGAAGGCGTGGAACCCTTCGATGGACAGACCACACTCGTACCCGAACGCCACTTCCCTGACATCGTCCTTGAAGCGTCGCAGGTTCGCCACCGGTCCATCGAACATAATCTCGCCGTTGCGGGTGACCCGGGCCATCGCCGCGCGGATGAGCTTTCCATTGCTGACGTAGCAACCCGCGCTTTGGCGGTTGCGGGGTAGGTTGAAGACCGCCCGTACCTCTGCCGTCCCCTCAAGCACGTCCGTGAAGGTTGGCTCAAGCATGCCGCTGAGCGCTGCTTCGATGTCTTCAATCAGGCGGTAGATGATGTTGTAGGAGCGGATCTGCACACTGTCCTGCGCGGCCAATCGCTGTGCGCCCTGATCACTGCCGACGTTGAACCCAACGATGACAGCTTTGGACGCCACTGCGAGCAGCACGTCACTCTCCGTGATGGCACCGGTCGCGGCGTGGATGATCCGCACCTGCGTTTCCTCGGTGCTGAGTTGCTCCAGCGCCTGGCGTACCGCCTCGATGCTCCCGTGCACGTCGGTCTTGACGACCAACGCGAGCTCTTTGGCTTCACCTAGGGATACGCGCGACCCAACCTCTTCAAGGCTGGTGCCACGTGCCTTGTGAATGCCCTGCCTGCGTTGAACTTCCGTGACAGTGTCGCGAGCCGTCTTCTCGTCGGGCACCACCACCAGCCGGTCGCCGGCGCTCGGCTGGTCGTTGAGCCCAAGAACCTCAATGGGGGTCGATGGGCTAGCCGACGTCACCCGCTTGCCGGTGTCGTCCAGCAACGCCTTCACGCGGCCACGAACCGCACCGACGACCAAGTGGTCTCCCAGCTTCAGCGTGCCGGTCTGCACCAGCACGGTGGCCAGGATCCCACGGCTCTTGTCCATGCGCGACTCGATGACTACACCAACGCCGGGTCGATCGGGGTTCGCCTTGAGTTCCGCGACCTCCGCGACTAGTTGAATGTTCTCCAAGAGGTCGTCGAGGCCAGTGCGGGCCTTGGCCGAAACTTCCACGTCGATCACGTTGCCGCCCCACTTCTCGACGATCAGTTCGCGCTCAGAGAGTTGGCGGCGGACCTTTTCGGCATCCGCGTTGTCTGAGTCCATCTTGTTGATGGCGACGATGATGGGCACCCCCGCCGCCTTGATGTGGTCGATGGCCTCCGCGGTCTGAGGCATGACCCCGTCGTCGGCAGCCACAACCAATATCGCGATGTCCGTCACCTGGGCGCCACGCGCTCGCATGGCAGTGAACGCCTCGTGACCTGGTGTGTCTATGAACGTAATCGCGTGGCCACTGTGCTGTACCTGGTAGGCGCCGATGTGCTGAGTGATGCCGCCAGCCTCACGGTCGACAACGTTGGTGCTGCGGATCGCGTCCAGCAGCGTGGTCTTCCCATGGTCGACGTGACCGAGAATCGTAACGACAGCGGGGCGTACTGAGAGGTCGACGGACTCATCTTCCGCGACGGATCTAGCAGCGGCAGAGGCAGTATCTTCAGTCTTGCGGGCCGCGAATCCAAACGCACGGGCGATGCCCGATGCGGTTTCAAAATCGATGACTTCGTTGATGCTCGCGAACAAGCCTGTGCGCATCAGTTGCTTGATCACCGCCACCGGCTCAACTTGCATGCGCTGGGCCAAAGCACCGACGGCTATCGCCTCCCCCAGTGGGAGCGCGCGCAGTGTCACTGTACGCGTAGCAGTGGTTTGTCCTTGCGTTTCCTCAACCATGCAGAAACCCCTCTCTCAAATCCATCCCTTTAGTTTCCCCGACCTGACTGCGTCGGCTACGCAGTCAGCTTGGCGCTGAACTCAGTCAGTTTCGCCTTGTCTTCCGTTGTGACCTCGCCACGAAGCGCGTGGGCGAGCCGCCCGCCCGTTACCGCGCGTTCCCAGCAAACAGGCTCGTAGCACAGATAAGCTCCCCGTCCCGGGAGCTTGCCGGTTTCGTCCACGGTGCAAGAGCCGGTGGGACTGAGTACGACCCGCACAAGGTCACGTTTAGTCAGCTTGGTACCGCAGATGATGCAGGACCGCTCAGGCACGTGTCTTTGGCGCATCGTTCGCTATCTGTCCTCGGCCTCTATGGGCGCGAGGCGCCTCCCTGGCCCCCAGCCGCAGGCGGACGGCCGCCTCCTCCGCGGTTGGGCCCACGCGCAGGACCTCTTGCAGGCCGGTTGCCGCCACGTCGTCGCCCACCCGGAGTCCCGCGTGAAGGCTGATTGCCAAGAATATCCTCGGCGAATCTGATTTGCGGGCCACCGCCCGTGGACTTACCGATGTTCCAGACGTCGTCGCTCGCAGATTCTGTGACGGCGACCTCTTCCTCGATGATCACTTCTTCTTCAACCATCGGTTCGAGATCCAGCGATTCGTACGCCAGCATCTCCTCAGCGGACAGGCCCGCGCCCGGCGCAGCAGCGGCCTCTGCCGCGGCTTCGGCCTGCAACTGCGCCATGACCGCTTCTTCTTCTTGAGCAGCCGTCGCAGCAGCCGCTTCGGCACCGGTGTCGACCACCGCAGCCGCGCCAGCGTCGGCAGCGGGCGCGAGGGGCTGAGCTTCGGCGGCCGCAACCACCGCAGCGGCCTGCTCCGCGATATCGACGACGGCCGTCTCGCTAGCGGCGGTCGCGGCTCGCTCGGCGACCTCGCCATCGATCTGCTGCTTCATCCGCTCGATCTCGATTTCGGTCGAGCTCTTGATATCTACCTTCCAGCCGGTGAGCTTCGCCGCCAGCCGTGCGTTCTGTCCCTCACGGCCGATGGCCAAGGAGAGCTGGCGGTCCGGTACCACGACCGTAGCCGTGATGTCGTCGTTGTTGAGCTCCACACGCAATGGCTGCGCCGGGCTGAGAGCATGAGAGATGAACACTGAGTCGTCTTTGGACCACTGGATAACGTCAATCTTCTCGCCCTGGAGTTCGTTGACGATGTTCTGGATGCGTATACCGCGCAGGCCGACACACGCTCCCACCGGATCAACCCCCTCCTGCTTGGCGAACACTGCCACCTTGGCGCGGGAGCCCGCTTCACGGGAGATGCCCCTGATCTCAACGATTCCGTTGTAAATCTCTGGTACTTCCATCTCGAAGAGCCTGCGCAGGAGATCTGCGTGGGTGCGGGTTGCGACAATCTCGGGGCCGCGGGGGGTGCGGCTGACCTCGAGGATCATCACCTTGATCTTCATACCGGGCCTGTAGCGCTCGGCCTGCGATTGCTCTGAAGCAGGTAGGATCGCCGTCGCTCGGCCGTTGAGGTCCAGCGTCACCATGCCGCCGTAGCGGGATTCGCCGCGCTGCACCGTCGCCGTGAACACCTCACCCTCACGTTCGGAAAACTCGGCGAAGACCAGCTCGCGCTCGGCTTCGCGCAGCCGTTGGATCACGACCTGTTTCGCGGTTTGTGCCGCAATACGGCCGGCCACCTGGGGTTCCATCTCAAACTCCAAGATGTCGCCAATCCCGTGAGCCTCTTTAGGCCGAAGCTGTTTGGCCTCGTCCACTGTCACCTCGGCGAGATCGTTGGTGATCTCCTCCACGATGGTCTTGAGCTGGAAAACGTCGATCTCACCAGTGCCCGGGTCGAGGTGGACGCGGACGTTGCTCTGACCGCCGGATGCGCTCTCTTTCCGGTATGCAGAAGCAAGGGCCGCCTCCACGGCGGAGATGACCATGTCCTGTGGCAGATTTCGTTCCGCTGCCAGCTGCGTCACCGCGATCAAGAACTCACTCTTCATGTGCCTACCTCGTCATGCACTACTGCCGTGATCGGGCGTCCCGATACGACTCATCCGATACGGTCAGTCAGCTTGCAGCCAATCCCTTTGAAGAACGAAAGAGTGGGCACTGCCCACTCCTTCAACTCTTCTATAATACCTCTGTTGCGGGGACGTTGTCCAACGACCCCGACGCCTACTGTAGGCGTCCCGTGCACTATACTCAGCGTCCATTGAGCGGCCTATCCGAATGTACTCTGCCGCTCCCCGAGGGTTTTACGATCAGCCATGCGTTGGGCTTCTAGTATCTCCACCGAACCTCTGCTCCCCGATGCGCTGGGCGCGTGTGAAGCGACGCTCCGCGCGGAAATGGACGGCCTCGCGCCTGATCTGGTCGTCGTATTCGCCGACGTTGCATACGACTGTCAGGTCGACTCCCTGGCGGAGGTCGTCGCCGAACGCTTTCCCGGCGCCGCGGTTCTTGGATGTACCGGCGCTGGCGTGATAGGCGGGGGCAAGGAGATCGAAACCGCCCCCGCGCTCTCGCTGACTGTGGCGCATCTCCCTGGGGTCGAACTCTCCCCCTTCCACCTCAACGAAAGCGTGTTGCCATCGCCTGATGACCCACCTGACGCTTGGGAAGACCTCGCGGGCGCACCTGCTGCGGCCGGCCCCCACTTCATCCTCCTCGCGGACCCGTTCACCGTGGACGGGGAGGCGCTCCTGGCCGGGCTTGACTTCGCATTTCCCTCTGCCGCGAAGATTGGCGGGCTGGCCAGTGGTGGCTCTCGGCCTGGGTCGCACTCGCTCTACCTGAATGGTGTAACGCACAACAGTGGTGCGGTCGGCGTGGCCCTGTCCGGCGATATCGTCGTAGACACCGTCGTCGCCCAGGGTTGCCGTCCCATAGGCCACGCCATGCGCGTGACCTCGGCTGAGCGGAACATGCTACTGACCGCAGATGACCGCCCCCCCTTGGAGGAGCTACAGGAACTGTTCGATCATTCCAGCGAACGCGAACGAGATCTGATGCAGCGCCACCTGTTCATGGGCGTCGCCATGGATCCGCTGCTCGACGAGGCCGGCCCTGGAGATTTCCTGATCCGCAACATCGTCGGTGCTGACGTCGAAAGGGGTGCTGTTGCGGTGGGCGCAGGCTTGAGGGAGGGATTGCTGGTGCAATTCCACGTTCGGGACGCAGAAACGTCTGCCGACGACCTGCGGGACGCATTCTCAACTTACCTGCGCGGTGTGGGCGATCGCCATGTGGCTGCGGCGTTGATGTTCCAATGCACGGGCAGGGGCAACTACCTGTACGGGAGAGAGGGACACGACACGGACATGTTCAACGAGTTGGTTGGCAGCCTGCCCATGGGCGGGTTCTTCTGTAACGGCGAGATTGGCCCCGTGGGCGGCACAACGTACCTCCACGGGTACACCAGTTCATTCGCCATCTTCCGCGAGCGGACGGTGACCGACCCGTAGTGGGCCCGCGCGCAGCGGGCCCCATAGACGAAATCAGACCAGTGGAACAGGGGAATGACATGCGAGGACTGGACGGGCGGATAGCAGTGGTAACGGGTGGCGCACGCGGACTGGGGAAGGCCGCCGCGATCCGGCTGGCCGAAGAAGGCGCTAAGGTCGCAATCCTCGATCTGCGCTTAGATGAAGCGGAGACGGTCGCCAAGGAAATAGGCGGTTCTGCATTCATGGTGGATACCACAGACGAAGGCTTGCTGGCTGAGGCGTTCAAGGGAGTTGAGACCACTTATGGCGGACTCGACATCCTGGTGAACAACGCGGGCATCATCGCTCCACGCCGGGACTGGCAGGACTGGACTAAAGGCGACCTCGAACGCTTTGCCGAAATCAACTACATCGGTTATTTCCTCGCCATCAAAACCGCCTATCCCATGTTGAAAGCGAGCGAGAACGGTCGCGTCATCAACGTCGCCTCACGTACGTTTTTCATGGGCAACCCTGGACAGACACCGTACGTGTCGGCTAAGGGTGCGGTGATTGGCCTCTCTTGGAACATGTGCAAAGAGCTCGGCGGCGACGGCATCGCCGTTAACGCCGTCATGCCCGGCCAAGTGGCCACCGAAGGGACGCTTGAGTACAACGGCGAGGAGATGTTCGAGCGTACCATGCAGAATCAGGCTATCAAGAAGCGCGTCTACCCCGAGCACTTGGCGGGCCTCATTGCGTTCTTGGCCAGCGACGACGGCGCGATGATCTCGGGCCAGTCGATTGTCTGTGATGGCGGTGGCCTCCTTCACTAGGCCCAATCGGCCAAGCTGAGCGTTGGAGCCTCAGGCCATATGAACGCTACAGCTTGGCCTCGATCATCGCGGCGAGTTCAAGCAATTGTTGCTCGTTTAGCAGCGTCGATCCATCGCTCGCCACCGGCAACTGGAACGCCACCAGCGTGCGACCATGCAGGAACGTCACCGCTATGCCGATGTCCGCGTTGGCTGGCGACAGCGCCGAGCGATCGCCGATCGCTTTATCCATCGCGTGGTAGGCCACACCCGATTCGATCTGGTCAAGCACGCCGTGGGCGCCCGGAGCCTCTCGGAAGCGGGTCAACGTCATCAGCGCGCCTGGCCTGCCGCTTGCGGTCCAGCGCACGCTCCAGAGAGATTCGATTGTCGTGGGTAGCGTGGCGTCGATGGAGCTGGCGATTTCCAGCAGATCTTCGACGGATTGATTGAGCCCGCCACCGTCGCCCCCGGCAGCTTCGATCTCCGTCTTCGTAATGAGGCGTTCTGCAACATCTTTGGTCAGAGGCGTATCGCCGAGAGAGATAGGAGTTCCGCTGCCCGTGCAGGCGGCGACCAGAACGATGAACAACGCCGCGAGCGCGCTCACCGCGAGGAGCCGGGTCACGGGATGATTCGCGGTGCGACCAGCCGGGCGATCTCGACTAATTGCTCGGATGTCATCAACGGTTCCATGTCAGTGAGCGAGGTCGTTGTGGTCATCACCGTCACCTTGTCCCCAACCAGGAACATGACGACGGTGTGGACGCCCCCTGTGATCGGCGCGAGGCCAGCGAACCGCTCGCCGATCCCCTGATCTGACTCAACTAGGACGAACTCGCTTACTAGATCATCGAAGCGAGCATGGGCGCTGGGTGCGTCGATCAGGTCGAGGAGTGCGAAGTTCAGCCGAGCGCCGTCCACGCTTTCTGCGTAGTCGATCGCCACCCAATCCTCGATATCCTCGATCGGTAAACCGGCCTCGCGGGCGCGATTCATCAGGCCGCTCACGTTAGCCTGGATGTTGAGCCCATCTCGCCCGTGCTCTTCGAGCTCCGACGCGGTCAGAAGGAACCCTACGTTGTCCGTGCTGATGGAACCCTGAACCTCGTGGCCCTCTTCGTTACCGCACGCGGCAGCGAGGAGCGCGATTATGACGATCGAAAAGGAACGGATGTTCATCTACTGCTGCGCCGTGGCCAAGCCCAGCTGGTCCCGGAAGTAGTTGGTCACTATCGAGACGTACTGTTCGGTGAAATCGTCGTAGGCCTCGTTGTGGCCACAACGGGGGTACAGGTTGAACCAGACTCCTGTCTCTAATGCCGCCTCGCGGATCCGTAGAGAGTGCTCCAGCGGGATACGCTCATCTTCGCGGCAGTGGGCAAGCCCAATGACCATGTCGGTGTAGCCCGCAACGGCAACCTCGGGCCGGACCTCATCGATCTTGATGCCTCGCAGGCTGGCCATCTGCACGATGCCCGGTCGTAGCATAGACGCGAACCAGGCAGGGAACGGCGTTCGCTTCGCTATCTCGCCGATCATCATATCGGTCAAGGACGCGAAGGGCGTGTCGGCGTAGACCGCCGCAACAGCGGGCTCTCCTACTCCCGCCATCAGTACTATGCCTGCGCCGAAGCTCCAGCCCATGAGCAGCACTTCGCCAGAGGCTACATCTTTATCGTTTAGCAGGAAATCGATGGCACCGCGCACGTCCGCAGGTTCCTTGAACCCAGCACCCAACGGCACGATGTCGGACTGACCGTGGCCCCTGAGGTCAAAGGCCAAGATCGAGAACCCTTCGTTAATCAAATCACGGAGCATCGGCAGTTGTGCCGCACGATTCTTGTCCACTCCGTGCACCCAAACGATGGAGCCGACCGCGTCGTCAGCAGGCAGCCACCAGCCCCGGAGCGTGATCGACTCGTCCCCACGTGGGTGGAACTCGACATCTTCGTAGGTGAGCCCCAGCTCACCCGGATGATGCTCGAAAGCCACAATCTCACCTTGGAGAGCCTGGCTGACCACATACCAAGACATACCGAGGTAAACCACAGCAAGAATGGCAAGAGCGACCGCCCCGATGATGATTAGGCGTTTAGTGAATGGTTTGCGTACTTGCTCGGGGTTCATGACTCGGCTCGCGGAGCACGGAGGGCATTCTAGCAGGCTGTCGCCCGTTTCCTCGGCCGTTCCCGTGCATAGGAGATAATGGCGTCGTCGTGCGATTCTCTACTTCACTCTCTCCCTCAGTCTTCACGTTCGCCGTGCTGGCGGTTCTCGTGCTCGCTGGCTGCTCCACCAGTGCACCAACACCTACTCCGACACCCGTGCCTACTCCTCCCTACGGCCTGCCGCCGATCACGCTGCCCGCTGACGAGGCTCCCCACGACTTCCAGACGGAGTGGTGGTACTTTAACGCACATTTTGCTGACGAGACGGGCGCTAGATACGCCCTCCACGACGTGGTTTTCCAGGTGCAACAGCTCGGCTCTGGGCGAACGTTGTATGTGCGGCAGATCGGGTTCGCCGATCAGGACAGCGGAAGTCACGCCAACGCTGAACGGCTCCGCACTGCGGACGCACGTCTCATGGCCGCGACTGGTGACTTCGAGATCACTATCGGTGACGGCTTGGTCTCGGGCGTTGGCGGCGAGCACTACCGGCTCATCGGAAGCGCGCCAGGCGTCGGATACGACCTCACTCTCGCGCTGGCCGGCGCCGAGCCTGCGGCCTCCGCCTTGCTCCACGACGATGATGGCCTCGTCGATTTCGGCGAGGCGGGTGTGACTTACTACTACTCACAGCCTCGCCTCCAACTTACTGGTACGCTAACCACTGAGGACGGCCCGCACACCGTGACGGGCTTGGCGTGGATGGATAAGCAGTGGGGCGATTTTCAGCCCGTGGCGGTGTTCTGGGACTGGGCGAGTCTGCAACTGGACGATGGTACCGACCTTATGCTCACGAACCTGACCGACGCGAACGGCGATGCGATCGACGTCTACGCGACGCTGCGGCGCCCGGGGGCTGACGTACAGCGACTCAGCGCGACCGAATTCACTTTCGAACCGCTAGCCGACGAGTGGGTGAGCGAGAATACCGGGACGGCGTACCGCACAAGATGGCGCGTGGAGGTGCCGGACGAAGACCTGGCGTTCACCCTAGAACCGCTTGTGGCCGAGTCTGAGTTCTCTAGTGCGTTCCTGGGAGTGGTGTACTGGGAGGCGGGGGTTGATGCCGTCGACGACGACGGTCACCAAATCGGGCAGGGGTTCGTAGAGTTGAACTGGGCCCGGAATTTCCTGCCGAATTAGGCCGAAAGCCCAGTCGCAGCGCGGCTTAGCTCGGTCCCTTTGGTCGCGGTTTGGGCGTCTCGCGTAGGCTGGCCGCAAGGGCGCGTCCCTGCTCGGTAGGCAGGTAGGCCAGGATAGCGTAGGGCACATCGTCGAGCCGCTGTACGTACCCACCATCCACCAACGCACGAATCGCCGTTTCGCCAAGGTACGGCAGGAACGTCAACGTGTGGTCGGGAACGGGGCCTTGGCGGCGGTCGGCCAGCTCGCAGACCTGCTCCAGCAAGCGCACCGGATAGAGGCGCAACTCATCGGTGAGCGCCTGGAGTGGTTGGAGTTTCGCCAGCTCGTCGGCCACCCCTTCACGTACGGGGTCTCTCGATTCTTCTGTCATGATCGTTTGGCAAGACCTTTCACGATTTCGCCGACAACCCCCGGACCACGGTAGACCATGGACGTGTAGATCTGCACTGTGTTGGCGCCCGCAGCCAGCGCATGTCGCGCGTCCTCCGCGGTCGCGATCCCACCGCACGCGTGGATTACCATTGCGCTCCCCACCTCGGCGCGGACTTCGGGCACGATGCGGAGCATATCTTCTCGCACTGCCAGGCCGCTCAGCCCCCCGCGCCCCATAGCCAGCCGAGCGTCTTCAACGGGAATGGTATTCATGACCGTGATGCCCGTCACGCCTGCATCACGACAAGCTCGCACCAGGCTCATCACTCCCTCACGTTCCGCCTCATTCATGTACGGCGGTATCTTGATGAACAATGGCTTCGTCCGGGCCTCATTTAGCACGTCCAATAGACCTCGAAGGGCCACCGGCTCCTGGAATTTGCGTAGGCCCGCAGTGTTGGGCGAGCTGATGTTGACCTCGATTGCGTCTACCAGCGGTTCGAGCGTGGTGAGGCACTCGCGCGTCTCTTGCTCATCTAGCGCAGCGATGCTCACCAGAACGTTGGCGGGCCGGTTGGTCAGCTTGCGAAGTCGTGCCTCAGCGGCGCGTAGACCCTCGCTAGGGAACCCGAGAGCGTTTACCAGCGACGATTGCTCAGGCAACCGGAGCACGCGTGGCTTGGGGTTCCCGGTGCGTGCGTCGTGCGTGACCGTGCCACCGATGACGTATCCGAACCCCAGATTACTGAGGCTGTCCAAGTAGGCACATTGCTTGTCCAGGCCTGCCGCCAGACCCACCGGGTTGCGCAGCGCCATGCCGGCTACGGTAATCGGGACATCAGGGACGTTCGCAAATCTTGCGTAGGCGCGCCAAAGCGGCCTGACGGCGAGCGCTTTGCCTGTGATCCGCTGCGCGGGTTCGGGGGCGAAACGAAAGAGGAAGGGACGGACAAGGAGGCGATAAAAAGGCAATCGCGACAGGAGTGGTGGGCGGAGGTTCAAGCCGTACCGTTCCTACTTAATGGTCGAAAGAATGTACTTGCGCTCGCCTTTGGGCGTCTGAACCGAGATCTCTTCGCCTGGGTTGTGGCCCATCAGGGCCTCGCCGACGGGGGACACAATGGAGATCTTTCCTCCCGGCGGGTCTGCCTCGGCGGAGTCAGTGAGCTTGTAGGTGACATTCTTGCCGCTCCCTAGGTCCTGTAACACCACGATGCTACCAACGCGTACACCCTTGCCCACCTTGGGGTCTAGGATGACCGAGCGACGCAGCGTCTCTTCCAGTTCGCGGACGCGCGCTTCGTTCTTGCCCTGAATCTCGCGGGCGGCATCCAGCGGCGCGTTCTCTTTGAAGTCGCCGTCGGCTGCGGCCAGGCGGATCGCGTCGATAATCTCGTTGCGACCGCCTTTAAGGGCATCCATCTCATTTTGGAGAAGCTGCTTGCCCTCTTTGGTCATGGGAATGAAGTTTTGTGCTGCCCTTGAGGCCAGCATTGCACGCTGTGTTGCGCGGGGAATCTTCACATGGGGGGCCAGGCTATGGGAGGAGTAGTTGTGCTTCTTCAGGTAGGCCAAGAACTCTTTCAGAGGGGCGAGGCGCCCATGAACATCGCCACCGGCCGCGACAACTGCTTCCGCATAGTCTGCGATGGCAGGAGGAGCGAGGGCTTCTACATCCCGGTCAAGGCCAATTGACCTGCCGAATCGATGGAGTTCCTGGTGTGAGTAAGAGTCGATGGTGTCGGCGGCGTTAGCGAGGTATTGAATCAGTGCTTCGGACAGTTTCACTATCGTCTCCCAACAGGTCGTGATGCTCAAATGAGCGTACGACGCCTTGCTATCGATTCTAGGCTGCGCCGATTCGGGCTGTCAACGAATCTAAACAAGTCAGAGAGCGGGGGAGCCCTTGTCAAGATTCCCGGTTTGCTCCCGTGCTGATAAGCTTTCACGGTTGGCGTGGGCCCGCAGTCTCAACGGCGCGCGTCTGGATGGAGTAAATGGGTAATAAGTGGGTCAGTAACGCCTTCATATACCTGATCATCTTCGTGGCGGTTATCGCCATTTTCTTCACGCTGTTTTCCTCTGGAGGAAACACCGAGAAAGTAGATCTTTCAGCGATTCTGCAGATGGCCGAGAATGAGCAGATTTCAAGGGTCGTCGTCGACGGTGATACGCTCATCGTGACGCCTAAGAACAGCCCGAATGAGCTGCTCACGGCGGCGAAGGAACCAGGTACAAGCGTCTACGAGCTTTTCCTGGTGGCAGGAGTCGATCCTAACGAGAAGAGCTTTCAGATTGAGGTTCAGCAGTCCTCCGGTTTCGGCACACTGTTCGGTGTCTTTCTCCAGTTCCTGCCGTTGATCTTCTTCGGCGCGATCCTGCTGTTCATGATGCGCCAGGCTCAAGGCTCCAATAACCAGACCATGGGCTTCGGTCGTAGCAAGGCGCGCATATTCTCGGGCAACCGCCCCACCGTTACGTTCGCCGATGTCGCCGGCGTTGAAGAATCGAAGGCGGAGCTTGAGGAAGTCGTCGAATTCCTGAAGTACCCTGAGCGTTTCCTCTCCCTCGGAGCACACATCCCCAAGGGCGTCCTCATGGTCGGCCCCCCAGGTACTGGCAAAACGCTCCTCAGCCGTGCAGTGGCCGGTGAGGCTGGCGTCCCTTTCTTCTCCATCAGCGGTTCCGAGTTTGTCGAGATGTTCGTTGGCGTCGGTGCATCTCGCGTTCGCGACCTATTTGACCAAGCGAAGCGCAACTCGCCTGCCATCGTCTTCGTCGACGAGATTGACGCCGTCGGTCGTCACCGGGGCGCCGGCCTGGGCGGTGGGCATGACGAGCGTGAGCAGACGTTGAACCAGATACTCGTTGAGATGGACGGGTTTGACACCAGCACCAACGTCATCGTCATCGCAGCGACCAACCGGCCGGACATCCTAGACCCGGCGCTGCTGCGCCCTGGTCGATTCGACCGTCGCGTGGTTCTTGACTCTCCCGATATCAATGGCAGGGTCGCCGTGCTGAAGGTTCACATCACCGGTAAGCCCCTTTCCGACAACGTGGACCTGGAGGCGTTGGCCCGCCAGACCCCCGGCTTCTCCGGCGCAGATCTGGCCAACCTCGTCAACGAGGCGGCCATCCTCGCCGCGCGCCGTAAGAAGAAAGAGATCGGCTACGAGGAGCTCATGGAGTCCGTCGATCGCGTGACCATGGGTCCCGAGCGCCGTTCCCGGGTCATCTCGCCCCACGAGAAAGAGATTGTCGCGTACCACGAAGGTGGTCACGCGCTGGTCGGGCACCTCTTGGAGCATGCAGACCCCGTTCAGAAGATTTCCGTGATCTCTCGCGGCATGGCGGCTGGCTACACCAAGTCCTTGCCCACTGAGGATCGAATGTTCTACTCGCGGCCGCAACTGTTGGACCGCATCGCCATGGCCCTCGGTGGTAGGGTCGCGGAAGAAATAACGTTCGGCGAGGTCACTACTGGAGCTAGCAACGACCTGGAGCAGGTCACAGGCCTGGCTCGCGCAATGGTCACCCGTTACGGCATGAGCGGCAAGCTCCTGCCACGCACGTACGGCAAGCGCGAGGAGATGGTGTTCCTCGGTCGTGAGATCACCGAGCAGCGCGACTACAGCGACAAGGTCGCTGAGGACATCGATGACGAGGTCCAGGCCATCATCCTCGAAGCCTACTCCACCTGTAAGCGCATCCTGGAAGAGAACCAACCCAAGCTGACGCAGATAGCCCTGTATCTGATGGCCAACGAAATGGTCGAGGGTGCGGAGCTAAAGCGCCTGTTTGAGTCCGATGTCCCGCCCGACAACGCAGTCGCCGCGGGCGCATAATCGGCAATCATACAGAAACTCCAAGTGGCCCCGGCACCCGCCGGGGCCACTTTTACATCGAACACTTGGGGCCTTCCCGGTTGGAGTTTTCGAGATGATGGCCGGAACCCGACTGTATCCCAGAGGTATACTCCGTTTATGCAAAAAGAAACATTCCGCCTAACTTCGCTCGCCACCTGCGCTGGTTGAGCGGGTAAGTTCAGTCCTGAGGACCTCGGCGAGGTTCTGAGCCATCTTCCTCACGTGCAGGACCCAAAGCTGCTCGTGGGCTTCCACACAGGTGATGACGCAGCCGTCTATCAGTTGACTGAGGACCTATGCGTCATCCAGACCGTCGACTTCTTCCCTCCCATCGTTGACGACGCCTACGACTACGGTGCCATCGCCGCCGTGAACGCGCTTAGCGACGTGTACGCCATGGGTGGCACCCCCGTGCTCGCGCTCAACATCGTGTGCTTCCCGGAGGACCTCGATACCGCGATCCTCGGCCGTATCCTGCAGGGCGGGTCTGACGTTGCCGTCGAGGCGGGCGTGCTCATCGCAGGCGGGCACACGGTCAAGGATGCTGAGCCTAAGTACGGTATGGCCGTCACCGGTATCATCGGCCCCAACGACATCGTGACCAATGCCGGCGCCAAGCCTGGCGACAACTTGGTGCTCACGAAGCCCATCGGCACAGGCGTTATCGCCACTGCGGGCAAGGCTGGGATCGCTGACCCTGCGCATGTGGCATCGGCTGTTGCGGCGATGCGCACTACCAACAAATCTGCGTCCGAGGCAATGGTCGCCGTGGGCGTCAACTCCGCCACAGACGTCACTGGCTTCGGTCTTATGGGCCACCTTGGCGGGATGATGAAAGCGAGTGGCACCACCGCGCGCGTTAGCATGGCGGCGGTGCCGCTGCTGCCAGGCGTTCGCGAACTAGCTGACCGTGCGTTCTCCGGTGGCACGCGCCGCAATCACGACGCGGCCGCCAGCGTGGTTCGCTGGCATGAGGATTTGACGATTGAGGACCAGCTCATCCTGTCTGACGCGCAAACCTCGGGAGGGCTTGTCCTCAGCGTGCCCGTTGACAAAGCAGATCGACTGTTAGCGGAGCTCACGTCCCGCGGGGTCACCGGCGTTGTGATTGGTGATGTGGTCGCCAGCACGGGCGTTCAGATCGAGGCCGGTCCCTAGGCCTCTCCTGCGAACTACAAACACGGACCGCGTACCTATGGATGCGTGCCTATGGAGACGAAACGTGGAGATTCCTCGCGAGTTCCGGGATGCGATGCTGCAGCATGCTGCCGAGGAACACCCCAACGAATGCTGTGGAATGCTCGGAGTCCTCGGCGGCAAGGTCCAAGCTCACTACCGGATTAAGAACACTCACCCCAGTCCCTACCGGTATGAGATGGATGCCAAACAGCACTTCATGACGATGCGAGAGGTGGAAGACGCTGGTTGGGAGCCCGCCTTCTACCACTCCCACTCTCATTCGCCTGCGGCCCCGTCCGCGACAGACATCCGGCTGGCGGCGTACCCCACCAACTTCTACCTCATCGTCTCGCCATGCGAGTTCGATGGCAACAGCCAGCAAATTGCCGACGAACCCCAGGTTCGGGCGTTCCTCATTGAAAATGGCCAGGTGACCGAAGAGCCAGTGGTTATCGCCAGCTAACCACTCGACAGGAAGATGGATCATTCTTCCTGCCGAGTGGCTGATGCCAAGCGGTGATGGCACACGCCTCGCTCTTGGCCGGTCGCCGCCTCCTGACCTGGTCCTAGCGAGGTCCGGGGAATATGTAGTTGTGATCTATGGGTTGCTCTGCCGTACACGAGCGCCGCACTCGACGCGGGTAAAGACCTCCTGGCCCTCGTCCTATCGCGTTTCCAGTGAGCCAGGAGACGTGGCCGCCTGGCTCCGCAACTTCCTGAGATGATCGACGAAGTCCGCCGTCGCTATCTCACGCTCAAGTACATAGTAGATGGATATGCCCAGGATCCTCTCCAACTCATCGCGCAGAACGAGCGACAGGCTCACCTGCACAGCGTCAGCCATCCCGGTGCGGTGGTAGTGGCGCAGCACCTTCAGTGCGTTCAATGATAGCGATAGCACCTGCCCCATGGCGACGCTGCACGTATCGTCGACCACACCGCCAAGCCCGGGAGCGAATCGATGGTGCTCAGGGACGATTTCAGCACCGCATACCTGGCAGCTTCCCAATTCAGGCATGTAGCCAGAATCTTCCAGCAAGCGAAATTCTGCGTAGCGCGCCACTCCGTCCAGGGACTCGCCCCGGTCGAGCGCTCGTAGCGCGTCCAGTAAGAGCGTGTACGCGCCTGGGTGAGGTGACGCATCGGGAAGCAACGCATCCGCGAGTTCCATGAGGTACAGGCCCGTCGCAAGCCTATCTAGGTCTCCCTTGAGCGCACCGAAACTTTCGATCGACTCCGCACCGGTAACCACGTCCACCTGGTGGCCGATCGCCAGCGTGAGATGTACGTGGTTGAAGGCATCGAGATGTCCGCCGAGCCTACTCGTGATCCGTCGAGCGCCGCGAACCGTCACGGGCAGCTTGCCCAGGTTCGGCGTCAGCACCGTGATGAGCCGGTCAGCCTCCCGCATCGGGCGGCTCCGCAGCACGAGCGCCTCAGTCTTGTAGCTACGCGGTCGCTCTCCGTCACCGGGTCGTCGGAGTGAATTGGCGTTCTGCTCGGTCATCGACCGTAGTCTACAATCCACCCCGCACATTGCGGAGAGGCAAATACCCCATGGCTGAGAAGAAGCGCTGTTCCTGGCCCAACGATGAATTGATGATCCGGTACCACGACGAAGAGTGGGGTGTCCCCACCCGGGACGACCGCGTGCTCTTCGAGTATCTGGCGCTAGAGGCGGCGCAGGCGGGCTTATCCTGGCGCACGGTGCTGCACAAGCGCGCTGAGTTCAACAAAGAATTCGAAGGATTCAACCCGGTCCAGGTCGCAGGCTATGGCGACGCCGAGGTAGAGCGAATGATGGGCAATCCGGGCATCATCCGCAACCGCCTCAAGCTCAAAGCCATGATTACCAACGCCCAGCGTTTCCTCGAGATCCAGCAGGAGGACGGTACCTTCGCCGATTACCTCTGGAGCTTCGTCGGCGGCGAGCCGATGCCGCGCCCCTCACCGTTGACCGGAGATATGATTCCCGCCACCTCACCGGAGTCCGACTCGCTGGCCAATGACCTCAAGAAGCGCGGATTCAAGTTCGTGGGCTCAACCATCGTCTACGCCTACATGCAGTCCATGGGCATGGTCAATGACCACGTCACCGGGTGCTTCCGCGCACCGGACTAGCGTCAACCGGCCTGACGCTAGTTTTCCAGCATGTCGTCGATGAACTCGTGGAACTTCGCTTCGTCCAGAAATCCGCTCCACGCTCGCAGCAAGCTGCCGTCCGCATTGATGAAAAACGTCGTCGGCATGCCCACCACCCGAAATTCGCGAACAACGTTGTCATCGAACGTCGTCCCTACGGGGTAGCTGATAGCGAGTTCGGCTAGCAGTTCCTTGCCATCCTCGCGTGATCCCAGGAACTGCTGCGGACCGATGTCGACCCCGACGATCATGACGTCCTCGCTTCGCTGTTCAAACACGGCTTGGATGTCGGGCATCTCAGCCCTGCACGGCGGACAGAGCGCCGCCCAGAAGTTCAGCACCACCGGCTTGCCGTGGCCAACCAACTCAGACAGCAATACCTCTTCGCCACCTAGCACGTCCGCTCGTTGATACGCGCTGATGGTGAGGTCCGGCGTTTCAAGATTGATCGTTGATGCCGCAGGCGCGTCCCCATAACCGGCCGCAGACGTTGGGGTTGCCGCGGCCTCCTCAGCCGCGCCGCCACACGCTGCAAGGAGGGCAGACGCCGTGACCGCTAGAGCGGTGAGGCCAGCCTTCTTGAAACTCATTCGCCTGCTTTCGATCATGTCTAACGTTGTTGTCATTGCCCCCTGTTCCTCAGTCTAGAACCCCCAACTATCAACTGCTACGTAACCCGACCTCACACGGCTTCCCACAGATGGATGGATGAAGCAGTCGCGATACGGGGCTACCCGGAATCGCAGAAAGCCGCGCGTCGAGGCCGCCGACGGCCACCGTGGTCAGTAGACCGTATCCCTTGATATCCATCCACCTCGCACCTCTTCCGCCCAGATTCCGGTCACAAAAGAAGATGTATCAGGCTGCGGTCCGGATTCGACCGGAGTGTAAACTCCCCCAACCCCGTTGCTTATTGGCAGGCTCATCGTAGTAAGGAGAATCCGTGGGAATCATCGTTGCGTTGGTTGGCGGTTTCGGCGCAGCCTTGGCGTTCGTCGGAGCGATGATGGCGCTGTTCACCGGCGGCATGGGAGTCTCCACTGGTGCAGACGAAGCCGGCGTTTTCACCGCACGAGCGGTCGGCGCCATCCTCTCATCGTTCGTCGGCGTTGCTGCCGCCATCACCGCCCGCGCGCGACTTCGGCTCGGCGCGGGCCTGCTGATTACCTCAGCGGTCGTCGGCCTGATCTTTGTATTCTGGTTCTACGTTATCGGCGCCGTGATGCTCTTGGCGGCGGCGGCCATGGCCCTCTGGCCCACTCGCGAGTCAACCGACGCCAGCTAGCGGGTTAGCCCGTTAGAATAGAGTTGTTTCACCCCAAGCACGGAGACCTCATCATGATGGCTGAGCAACCTACCGCACAGGTAGTCAAGTATACGTTTTACAAAGTTGCCCCCGAGTGGAGGCGGCTATCGCAAGAAGTCCGTTCCAAGGACAAAAGAGAGCTGGCAGCGGTCCTTGATGGCGCTGACGGCATGATGTTACGCACCTACAGCCTCATGGGCATGCGCGCTGACGCGGACATCATGGTGTGGACGGTGAGCGCTGACCTCGAGCGCGTACAGATGCTAGCAACGCAGCTTGCCGCGACGCATCTCGGCACCTACCTTGAGACTACGACCTCCTACCTCGCCATGACCCGCCACTCCCTGTATCTGGACGAGCACGACCATGAAGGCGGAGAGAACCGTACGCGTATCCGGCCCATGGGACGTCCCTACCTGTTCGTCTATCCCTTTATCAAGACTCACGGTTGGTACCAGCTCTCCATGGAGGAGCGCCAGCGCATGATGAACGAGCATTTCGAGGTTGGGCACAAGTACCCCGAGGTGAAGATCCACACCACCTACTCCTACGGGCTCGACGACCAGGAGTTCGTGCTCGGCTTCGAGACCGACAGCCCGGCGCGATTCCTACAGCTGGTCATGGACCTGCGTACCGCGGAGCAACGCCCCTACACCGAGCGCGACGTGCCAATCTTCACCTGCCTGTTGGGGTCTACCGAACAAGTGCTTGACAGTCTTGCCGGATAACCGGCTCTTAGCCCAATAAATTCGGGTAACAAAAGCCAGCCGACCATTGGTCGGCTGGCTTTACGTCCAGCTAAATCGGACTTGAGTTAGCTTGGATACTCGAAGTCGTAGTTGAGCTTTATGAACTCTTTTTCACCGTCGGGAACAGCATCCTCAGCGAAGATGGCGGTCACCGGGCAAACCGGCTCACACGCCGCGCAGTCGATGCACTCTTCAGGGTTAATGAAGTACTGCTTCTCACCTTCGTAGATGCAGTCCACAGGGCAGACATCCACACAGGCTGCATCTTTAAGGTCGACGCACGGGGAAACGATTATGTAGGTCATCCGCAGTGAAACCTCCCTCGATTTTCACGCTCAGCCGCGTGCCTTCCTGGCGTCGCGTCGAGCGCCGCGTAGTGTACCAAACAGACTGGTGGTTGAAAACGCAGCGCTACTGCTTCTTATTTCGCAGCTATCGGCCCTGCCGGGTTTTTACGGATCGACAGGTTCACGAACGTCTCCGTTCGACGCACGCCGCTGATACCACCGACCTGCAAACGGAGGAAACTGGACAGCTCCTCCGGCGAGCCGAGAGCAACCCACAGGAATACGTCAAACGCGCCGGTGGTCACAGAAACGTACTGCACCTCGGGAATCTCCGCCAGTTTTGCCGCGACCGGATCCACCTCTGAGGGCTCTACCTGCAGGGCGATGACCGCAGTCGTGCCCCTGCCCATCTTCCCGGGGTCAGGGATCGCGACGACCCGGATGACCTCGTCCTTGATCAGGTTCCGGAATCGTCGTCTGATCGTCCCCTCACTAACACCTACCTGCTTAGCCAGCTCGATATTCGATGCGCGTCCGTTGACCTGCAGCAGCGATATCAACTTATCGTCGAGTTCGTCGAGATCCATTTTTGTTCCTTTCGTGAAATATGGCACAAGTTAGTATAGTTCGCGATGCGGCGCACATCAAGGTACGGTGCTAGGGAAATCGCAATTTGTTGGTCTCCATGAGGCGACTTGCGCCGCCGCTGGGAACCCATAGCCGTGGTAGACGCAACACGGTCGGCGGGTTGGGATTTAAGATCTCGTCCTATTGACCTTGGCCAGAGGGCACAGTATTCTGACGGCATACAGTGGCGACGGATGCCAAGGAGCGCGCATGATTACCGTTAGCGATATGGCAGCAGTGAAACTCAAGGAAATTCTTGACGAAGAAGGTCAGCCAGAAGGAGCCCTTCGCGTGATTGTGGTTCCCCAGGGTGGCGGAGCCCAGTACATGCTGGCGCTTGAGGAAGGCCTCGCTGAGGACGACCTGGTTCTACACGACGTCGGCGTCCGAGTGATTGCTGATGTCGACAGCGCACCTCTCTTGGATGGTGCGGAAATCGACTACACCGAAAGCCTCATGCGTAGCGGATTCGTTATCACGAATCCCAATATTGCAATGGCTGGCGGTGGCAGTTGTGGTAGCGGTGGCGGTTGTGCTTGCGGTGGCAACTGCGGGTGCGGCGGCTAATAGGCCTTGATATTGGAACCGTAAAGAGGCGCCCATAGGGGCGCCTCTTTATTTTTGTCTTCTTTGCCTGCGTTCAGGCGTGTGCTACCGGATATCCACCCGTCGCCCCGTGCGTGCCGATTCCACCATCGCCAGCGTAATCTGCGCTGCGCGCAAGCCATCCACTCCAGATGCCGCTGGCTCACCGCCGCCCGCCACCGCTGCGTTGAATGCGTTCACCTGCCACGTATAGAGCGCTATCGGGTCGTTCTCGTACGACTCGCTTGTCTCAGAGGCGCTGGTGCTGATCTCCAACTCGCCTTCCAGCACCATGCTGACGCTCTCGTGGACCCCTGCTCTTCCCTCGCTGCCGTAGACCATCACCTCGTTCGCCTTGTAATCAGGGGTGCGACGGCCGGTCATCACAGTCCCCAGCGACCCGTCGTCGAATCGCAGCGCCATGACCAATAATTCTTCCAACGGTGCGTCAGTCGTTGCGTCGGACAGCGCAGTCACCTCCGTGACCTCACGACCAAGCACGTAGCGCATGATGTCGGCGCAGTGCACGCCTGTGGCCATGAACGCGCCCGCGCCGACCATCGCAGGATCATCCCACCAGGCCTGCAGATCCGCACGCGGCGGAGGCTTGGTCTGCCCCCGCGTGCCACGGCCCCAATTCACCGTCGTCAGCGAGATTTCACCTAGTCCGCCAGCCGCCACAAGATCACGCACGCGCTGGTGGCCTGGATGCGTGCGAAGGTGGAACCCCACTCCAAGCTTCACCCCAGCGCTCGCGCACATATCAATCATCGACTGACAGTCCTCCACCGCTAGCGCCATGGGTTTCTCCACCAGCACGTGCTTGCCTGCTGCCGCCGCCTTCAATGTATGCTCGCGGTGTAGCGCGTTCGGCGATGCCACGTAAACCACGTCCACCGCCGGATCGGCGAGCATCGCATCCACGTCGTCGTATGCGGCCGCCGCGCCGTGTTTGACCGCGAACGCGTGCGCGCGGCCTTGGTCGCGACTCACCACCGCCGTAATCGCCGCGTCAGTCGCAGCGTTGATAGCGGGTGCCATTTTGGTATCAGGGTGGCGTCCTGTGCTAACGATTGCCCATCCGAGGGTCATAGGTGTATCTCCGTAGTCGCTTGAAGTGGATGCCCAGGCCAATATGCATAGCCTGAAACGTCCAGGCCGGCCTGCTCATGAGAGTAGGGAACCGCGAAACGCGTGTCAAAAAAGGGCCACGGAATCCTCCGAGGCCCCTTTCACTATGCCCTAACTCGTATCCGGACGTGCGTCGACTATCCTTCGCTGATGTAGCGGTACGCGGACAGCGCCGCCGCCACACCATCGCCCACCGCGTTGGCAAGCTGTCGGTCGGAGAACGTCCGCACGTCGCCTGCCGCGAACACGCCCGGCACACTCGCCTGCATCTGGATGTCCGTGACCACGTGGCCAGCCCCGTCTAGATCGACCGCCCCGATCATGAACTCGTTGATGGGGTGGAAACCGATGTAGACGAATACCCCGTTCGTTTCCCGCTCCGAGACCTCGCCGGTCTTGAGGTCCTCTAGCACGATGCTCTTCACATCGCCGTTGCCCTTAATCTCCTTGATCGCGCTATTCCACACGAAGCTCATCTTTGGGTTCTCGAACGCGCGCTTTTGAAGGATCTTGCTGGCCCGCAGTTCCTCCCGCCGGTGTACAACCGTCACGCTGTTCGTCATGCGCGTTAGGTAGAGCCCCTCGTCCATCGCCGCGTCACCCCCACCTACGACCGTCACGTCCTGATCGCGGAAGAAATTTCCATCACACGTCGCGCAGTAGGACACCCCGCGTCCTGCGAACTCTTCTTCGCCGGGCACTTCAAGTTTGTTGTGCTCACCACCCGACGTGATGATCACCGTCTTGGCGGTGTACTCAGCCTCTTCGCCGATGACCTTTTTGATCGGGCCATCAAGATCTAGGTGGATTATCGTGTCGTAGACGAACTCTACACCGAAGCGGAGCGCCTGCTTCTCGTACAGCATAGCGAGTTCGGGCCCTCCGATAGGCTCCGGGAACCCCGGGTAGTTCTCGATGTCGCCCGTGTACAGGATCTGACCGCCGATCGCCTGGCGCTCGATCACCAGCGTCTTCATCATTGCGCGGACAGCGTAGATGGATGCGGCCAGGCCGGCGGCCCCCCCTCCTACGATTACGACGTCATATTTCGCTTCTTCTGCCATCGGTAGTTAAGCCCTCCCTTGGGATGCGGTGCGGCGTGTTGATCTTTAGCCGCGCTTCACAATCTTAGATATAGTTCTGTCCACAGCGGATACTTCCCTAAACGTGGTAGCGGAAGCCGCCCTCTACGAGATCACGGTTCAATCGACGGTTCAGATGCAACCCTTCGAGAACGAATTCCATCGCCGACGCGATCGCCGGTCCGTCTTCCGCCACGCCCAGCCTATTGAGAGCGCTTCCGAAGCCCTCGAACTTCGTGACTTCGTCCACGTAGCGCTTAGCCGGCAGCTCCGCACCCGTGTCAACTGTCGTGCCCTGCTCGAACGCCGTGACGATGCTCTCGAAGTCCGATGCCGCGAAGTAGCGATCGAAGATGTTCAGCACTGAGCGTTTGACCAGGTCATCGTGGATCTTTGTCTCCCGCCCATCCTCCATGGTCTCCATCTCGATCTTGCCCAAGGTGGACGCGATCATGTAGGGCAGGTCGGTCAGCCGCGGCACCGCGTGCTCCTCGCCCTGGTACAGGGCGCGGCGCAGCGAGTTGGCAACGATCGTCTCGTAGTTGGCGATCGAAACCCGGACGCTGACGCCTGAGCGCTGGTTGATCTCTGGGTGCTTGCGGGCCAGCGTCGTGTACTCCGCAACAATCTCTTTCATGTACTGTGGCACGGCGATGCGCTCCTCGGTGTCCGGAAACCGCGTGCGCTCCGCTTCCATGATCGCTATTTCGAGGCTGGACTCACGTGGGTAGTGCGTCCGGATCTGCGAGCCGTATCGGTCTTTCAATGGAGTGATTATCCGCCCACGATTGGTGTAGTCCTCCGGGTTGGCGCTGGCCACCACGATCATGTCCAATGGCAGCCGTACCCGGTAACCCTTGATTTGAACGTCGCGTTCTTCCATCAGATTGAAAAGGCCCACCTGGATGCGCTCCGCCAGATCTGGGAGCTCGTTGATGCAGAACAACCCACGGTTCGTGCGGGGGATCAGCCCGTAGTGGATCGCTAGCTCGTCGGAGAGGTAGCGACCCTCAGCGATACGGATCGGGTCCACGTCCCCAATCAGGTCGGCTATCGAAATGTCAGGCGTCGCCAGCTTCTCTCCATACCGGTGGTCGCTGCCAACCCACACCACTGGAGTCTCGTCGCCCTTTTCCTCCACCATATCTTTGCCGTAGCGGGAGATCGGCTCGAGCGGATCATCGTTGACCTCACTGCCTTCGATGATCGGGATCTCCGTATCCAGCAGGTCCACCAACGCTCGGATGAGGCGGGATTTGGCTTGTCCGCGCTCGCCCAGGAGGATGATGTCCTGACCCGCGAGGATTGCGTTCTCCAGCTGGGGAATCACCGAGTCGTCGTAGCCGAGAATGCCCGGGAATAATGGCTCATGGGAGCCCATTTTGGTGATCAAATTGCGGCGCAACTCCTCCCGCACGGGGATGGACTGATATCCGCTCTTCTTCAGTTCACCGAGGGTCGTTGGCTTCTTCTTTTGTGTGGTCAAGGCGCAACCTCGCAGGTCTTGATAGCGGCGCCCAGTCTAGCAGGGGAACCGGCGCTAGCGCGTCCTTCTCAGACCAGGTGGACTCAGCGTCGCAATGGAGCGCCCGCGTGCACTCGAGTGCCTCATTGACAGCACCAGGTCGTGATGCAAGCATGGCCGCAGCGCCCGCCGGGGCGCTTACGGAGACCCCCGCCTTATGAATTGGTTCGCCGGTGCTTTGATCAGCACCCTACTGTTTTCCGTGGTGTCGATCCTCGACAAGCGGCTGGTGGGCAGCTTCTTTCCCAGCTACCACACCTTCTCCATCGCCTTCGGTTTCCTGCAATTCCCCATCGCAGCGGTCTTCTTCGCGTTCGTCATCCCCACAGTGGGTTTCGAAAGCGGCGAAGGCGTCCTCTGGGCACTCGCCAGCGGCTTACTGTGGGCCGTCGGTCTCTCCCTGTTCTTCTACGGCCTCAGCATCGAAGAGGTATCTCGTGCCGCCCCGACGCAATCCATCACGCCTGTCATCACTGCCGTTATTGCGGTGGTGCTCTTCGACGACATCGTCTCCGCTACCCAATGGGCCGGGATCCTCGTAGTCGTGGGTGGGGCCGTAATGATCAACCTGCGAAAGGTGGACGGCCGCTACCGCATCGCTCACGGCAGAGCGTTCGTGGTCCTGCTGCTCGCCGCCTTCGCCCTGGGATGGGCGTTCATCGTCAGCGACGAAGCGACTGATAGATTGAACGTTGGTGCGACCCAGGGCTTGCGTGCGCTGGGCATGGGCGTCGGCGTACTCGCGCTCTCTGCGCGCCCGCGCCACATCAGGCCGCTCATCGCCGCACTACAGAACCGGCGCACCGTAGGTCTCATGCTCGTCGCCGAAGGCATCATGGCACCCGCCGCCGCGTTGATCTTCGTCTACGCCCTATCCGTCGGCTCCGTATCGCTGGTCACCACCGTCGCCGCCGTGCGCCCGCTGGCCATTCTCACCCTCAGCCTGGCCCTCAGCACCCGCTACTGGAACGTCCTCCACGAGCCCATGGATAGAGACACCATTGGTCTCAAAGTCGTCGCCACGCTACTTATCGTCGGTGGCGTCGTCACGCTCCGTTTCTAGCCGCTAGCGAAACAGATCCTTCTCGCGCTCGCGAATCATCGACGCTATGCCGCTTTCCCCCGCTAGGTACGGGTACCCACGCACAATCGCCGCTGGCACTCGCGTCAACTTATTCGTCACCAGCTCCGTCGCAGCTGCGATTTCGTCAGCGACCGCGATCACCGTCGAATGCAGCTCTCGACCGTCGTTGTCAATTTCGCCCCGGTAATCCCACAGCGGCTCGATGCCCGCCACGCCTATCGCCACATCGCCGGCGCCCTCGCGCCACGCCCGCCCGAACGTATCCGACACGATCACCGCGACCTCGCACTTCGCCAGATCGCGGACTCGGTCGCGGATCCGGCGAGCGCTCGCGTCGGAGTCCTTCGGCAACAGCACCACGTAGTCCACGTTTCCCGTGCCTACGTTGGACGCATCCACCCCCGAGTTCGCGCACACGAAGCCGTGCCGCGTCTCCGTAATCATCACACCGTTCTCCATGCGAACGATGCGCACTGCTTCCTGCAACACCACCTCGATCGCTCGCGCATCCTTTTCCCAGCGCATTGCGAAATCGGCCGCTAGTGCGGACGGTGTGATGGTCCGCAGGTCTACCACCTGCCCCTCAGCCTTCGAGACCACCTTTTGCGTAACCACCAGCACATCGCCGTCTGCCAGCGGCATCCCCTGCTTCGCGCAGGCCTCCACTAGCAGCGAGCCCAGGTCGTCGCCCGCCGTGATTTCCGGAACGCCGTCTACGCCTATGAGGGTCACTTGAGGTGGCATGGCGCTAGTCTAACCGGCACCCGCGCTCACCGCGCCGCCGGGCAATCACCCAGGTACACTAGCGCCATGCCGTACATTCAAGTCGAAGTCGACGCCGGCGATAACAGCGACATGTCGCTCCTGCGCATGTTCGATGCTCGCGAAGAGTCCCGCGAAGTTACCTGGGTCGTTGCACTCGGCCGTGACGGTTCCGAAGGCCGTTGCTCCGTTACTGGCTGGTCATCCAATGGCCCCTGTTCTGCTTATGCAGCCTCGGTTTGGGATTCTGGAGACGGCGTCGCGCTTCTCATTTACGGTGGCGACGAAGGCATACGCCTGAAGCGTGCCGACTCTGACGGTCCGTGGGATACCGACGACTCCACCCAGTGGGGTGAGCCGTGCTTGCTCCTCGATCTCGCCACGGAAGCCGGCTAGGGCGTCGCTCGTGCTTCCCTTTTCCCGCTCGCTCATGGAGTGGTGATCGTGCTTCGCCTTCTTTTTATAAATAAATGAAGCTTGTCTACTTTGGAGGGATGAATAAAGTCCGCTGACGAGATCCGCTCTAATATTGCCAGCGTCATTGCCGTGATAAACAACGCCCAATGCTTTTCCATGGCCACTACGAACGAAAAAACCCCTACACGGAGATCTTGTTATGCCACTGCGTTAGCCATTGGTCGCATTGGTGCCGCCTATTCAATCATTGACCCGATTATTCGTGCGGAGTAGCGTTCACCCTCGGATCACCACTCGGTAACCTATGCGGGAGCAGGAACTGTGATGGAAATCAACCACACACTCATTCCGTCAAAGAACAAGATTGAAGCGGCGATGTTTTTTGCCGAGATCATGGGCCTCGAGGTCGGCGAGATAGGCCACTTCGCCCGAATGCACTACGCATTCAGGGTTACCGAGGAAGAGTTTGGCGACATCTTCGGACGCGTTGAGGCAAAAGGACTCAGATACGGCTCCGGCCCCGGCCCCGCAACCCTCTACGACATGCAGATTGGGTACCGTCCGGGAGGGCGCTGCGTCTATTGGGACGACCTTAACGGCCACTCCATGGAACTCATGACGCACCCGTAGCCAATAGGGCCGTAAGTCACTCCGATTTTGTGAGGCCTGCGGGCTGTCTTGGGACACGGGGGCTTCACTCCAGCATATCTCCGCAACATCAGCTGGGGGTGGAGTTCCTTGTACAACCATCCTTCCCTACTCTGCACTGTCCCCGTTGTGCTACTCAATCACCCTAATGTCCCGTGCCCTGCCACCTCACCGAAGAGGAGTATGAGCAACTGATCCGCTACAACAACTTTGCCTGCTTCTACGAAAGTTGGCGGCTTTGACAGCGACAGAAACCAATAGGCCCTCGAATCTGCCCTCTACTTGCGTCCTGAGCGAAGCGCAGCCGTGCCTGCCATCGTTTAGCGGGGTACGCGCTTCTACTGACGCATGGTTAATACCTAACCAGATAACGCCATCGGGTGTAAGTTTGCCTCTCGCTCCTGTGCTATTTCGGAGACCCGGGGCGGGGGTTGTAATGTGCCGAGTGAGCTTATTGTTTGCGCGATGCAGTGCAGTGCCTTTCGGAGCCCACGCGATTGATGGGCAACGGATATAGACAACGGATAACGACAGAAGTACGATTTGAAAAGCCAAAGGAGGCCTTCATGGCAAACATAGTGCGTGCGATTGGAGACCGCTCAATCCGAGCGTATATTGACCCCGAGCGTGGGACGGTCAGCCGTGAGCTATACGTCAACGACGATATCTTCGCTCAAGAGCTAGAGCAGATCTACCAGCGCTGCTGGCTGCTTCTCGGCCATGAGAGTCAGATTCCGAACCCTGGCGACTTTGTGGTAACTCGGATGGGTACCGAAGAGGTTCTCATGGTGCGGGATCGTAAGGATCACAAGATCCGCGCCTTCCTTAACTCCTGCCGCCACCGTGGGATGAAAGTGTGCCGTTACGACGAGGGCAATACCCTAGTGTTCACCTGTCCGTTCCACGCGTGGACATATGACACCAAAGGCAAGCTCGTAGGCGTCGGCTTCGGCAACTACGCCAACGCCTACACTGACACTCTTCCTACGGGTAGTGAAGAATGGGGACTTGTTGAAGTTGGCCAGATTTGCAACTTCTACGGCTCCATCTGGGCTACCTGGGATCGGAAGGCACCCTCTTTCCAAGACTACCTTGGTCCCTTCGCCGAGAGTCTCCGCCACTGCCTTCAATCTTCCGCCGGTGAGGACGCGGGGCTGGAATTCTTCACTCCCTTCCAGCGCCACCGCATTCCCACCAACTGGAAGGTTCCCGGATTCACGTCGGTTACGGACCTGACCCACACTGCCATGACACACCGTTCGTCCCAGGCTGCAGGCCTGCACGAAGACCGGGGTACTGGAAAAGAGAAGGCTAAACCCTTCCCACAGGAGAAGTACGCTATCGGGGACCATAACCTCGGGCATGGAGGAATGTGTACGTTCTACGATCAACTGGGTGTGCCTGACTATGCCAATGAATGGTTCGAGCCCGGCGTCGATGACTACTTCCGCGCGCAGACCGAGCGGAAGAAGCTCCTCATAGCTGACCGCATCATGCCCCCACACGGATGGGGTGGCGGGCACTTTGCCATCTTCCCTGCAGTAATGATTGACTCGTGGCGCATCCGCTACTATCACCCTCATGAGACTGGTATTACCGAGCGTTGGAGCCTTTTCGGCGTAGACAAGACCGCTCCTGACCATGTCAAGAACGCAGTCCGTCACTACGCAGAGCGCTTCAACGGCCCTGTCGGGTTTTTCGAGTCCGACGATATGGAGAACTGGAACTACGTCTTCCCAGCCAGTCGGGGCGCGACTGCACGAAAGTATGACTACTTCTACCGCAACGGCCTTGGCCATGGTAAGTATGACGATCGCCTGCCAGGCGTCGTCGTCAACGGTTCATACACGGAAGAGGCCCACCGCGCACGCTTCAGCCGTTGGCTCGCCTTCATGGAGGCCAAGAGCTGGGACGACTTGTACCCGCTCAATAAGAGTGCTAATCACAACATTTGGCCCGGAGTGGATGGTCAAGCGAGTGCGAAGGCGTAATGTCAGAGACATATAACCTCAAAGGCCAAGATGGTATCCAAGTTTTCACTGATCTCCCGGAAGGCGCTAAGATCACGCTCACCAATGGCGCGGTCGGCACTATCATCGGCAACCCTCGAGACGGAGCCTACCTCCAAGTGACATACAGCGAACACCCGGATTCCTCACTCGTGGGTGCCGAAGAGTTCGTCTTTTTCAATCAGGTGGAGTCTGCGTCCAGTAAGTAACAGTGACGTCGGATGTGACAGGAGCGGATAGATGGTTAACGTTAGCGCGAAGCAAACAATGCTGGAGGACTTGATCCTCCAGCACGAGCTTGAGCAGTTTTTCTACTTGGAGGCTCGCCTCCTCGACGAGCGAAGGCTCACTGAGTGGCTGGATCTCCTCAGCGAGGACCTCGACTATTGGATGCCCATGCGCCGTAACATAAAGTTCGGTGACTGGGACAAGGAATTCACTGACCACCACAAGGAGATCAACTGGTTCGACGAGACCAAGGACATCATCGCCGGGCGCATTCGCCAGATAAACACTGGTGTTCACTGGCCTGAGGAGCCCGTCTCCCGTTTCGAGCACCTCATCACTAACATCGAGGTGATCGGTGAGGATGCCGATGGCATCCGAGTCAACAGCAAGTTCCACGTCTACCAGAACCGACTCCAGGACGAAATCAATCAGTGGGTCGGTCGACGGGAGGATCTCCTTCGCCGCGACCCCGCCACCAAATTCAAGGTCGTCAAACGGAAGATGATTCTCGCTCAGAACGTTATGCTTCCGAAGGTGGTTAACACTTTTTTCTAGTAGGCCACTGGCCCATAACTTCTAGATTGGAAGACCCGAAGAAACGGTAGAGGAACGACCTATTCATTAGGGTTTGTGGAGTTGGTATGACCGCACGTATCGAGTGGAGAACCAAAGGCGTCGGCGACGATGGATTGTTGTTCGTTGGTGACTACGGTGAAGCGGACGACACCGTCCTCAAGGCGTGGGACGGGGACGCCGCCCAAATCGCTGATTTCCTCAACGACATGGAAGGCCTCGACACCGTATTTACCGGCCTGGAGACTGACGTTGATCAGCGTGACCCTCAGCAATGGGGAGAGCTTGTTATGGTTCGTTCGCCTGAGGGTGACGTCCTGTACATTAACCCTGAACGATATTGGGATGCGATCTACTACTGGTTCCGGTCCCACGGTAATGACCCGCACAAAGCGACTCTGCGCGGGTAGTCACCAGCGCCCATGTCTGAATAGGTGAACCGAGAACGCCACCGCCCGGTGTACCTCGGGAGATTGCGTTCCCGGTGCGTCCGCTATTGGCTTAATGGTTCTTGAATTTGACTGTTCAAACGCTAGTTGCTCGGCCCACTAGCACCGAGAAGTGCCCACCACGCTTGTTCCGCTCTCGTATCCGGTGAGTCGTCGGCGTGAACCCCGCCTTCCGCAGCATCCGTTCGAACGTCGTCTGCGTGCCCACCGACCAGATCGCCAGCGCCCCTCCTGGCCGCAGCGCACGGTGTATCGACGCCAGCCCCTCTGGCGTGTACAACCACGCGTTACGTGACAGTGAAAACGAGTCCACGCTGTTGTCCACGTCTAGCAGGATTGCATCGAAGCGCGCCTCGCTGCCACGGATTGCATCGGCCACATCGCCTAGAAACAGCTCCGTACGCCGATCATCCAGCGGATTGCCTGCCAGCGGCCCCAGCGGGCCCCGATTCCAGCCCACCACCTCCGGCATGATCTCCGCCACCACCACCTTGCCTTGGGGCGGAACCATCGCCAGCGTCGCCGCCGCCGTGTATCCCATCCCCAGCCCACCGACCAGCACGCACGCATCCGCAGGTGGCTCAGGACAGGCCAGCGACATCATCGCGTCCTCCGAGCTGTGCGCATAGCTCGTCATCAGATCGTAGCCGTCGGCGCGGATCACGTAATGGCCATCGTGGTGCTGTAGCTCGAAGCGGCTGCCGTCGGGCGTCGTCGCGGTCCCCAGGACCTCCAAAGGCTTCATCCAGATCCCCTCTCTCCATCGGACGCGATGAGTCGCTCCATGATACCCGTCGCTCCCCATCCGGTTGCTCTTCGTGGGACAGCCACGTACAGTTCCTCCTTGCTGAACCAGTCTTGATACTCCCAACAACGACGCAACAGGACCGATGACTAACCCCTTACTGGTATCGAGCATCAGCAAGATCCGACATGGCTGGAGACAGCCCTCAGTTTTGCTCCCCGCCAACACTCTCGTGTTTGGCTTCTTCGTCGGCATGATCATGGTCCTCGTGCCGTTGTACATGTACGCCAACGGCTACGATATCGCTGAGATCGGCCTTGTCGTCGCTGCCCAGGCCGTTTTCCAGTTGAGCCTCCGCATCGTCGCCGGCGTCGTCGCCGACCGATACGGCGAGCAGCGCGTCATCACGACGGGATACGCGTTCATGCTCATCAGCGCACTGCTGTTCGCCACCTCCTCAGCCCTATGGCTCATGATCGTGGCCCAGCTATTCACCGGCGCCTCGCGTGCCGCCTACATGCCCGCGTCAAAGTCCTACGCCAGCCGAATCCACGAAAAAGATGCCGCCGTCCATCTGGGCAGAACCCTGGGCGGAGCAACCTTCGGCTCCATCGCTGGCCCTGCCGCGGGCGGTCTGCTCGCGGCCGCCATCGGCTTTTCAGGTGCGTTCGTCGTTGCTGCTGGTGTTGGTGGCGCAGGCCTCGTGTTATCCCTGCTGCTCCCCGCCCTGCCTCGGCATCGAACCCAAACCATGCGCGATGCGTTGGCTAGCGTCCCGGCCTTGGTACGGACCAAGGCCACACTGTTGCCGGGACTCATCGCGCTCTTCGTCGCCTCCTCCATCGCCGTCATGGCTTCCGTTGGCGTCGTCCTATTACGTGACGGCGTCTCGAGTGAATCCACCGTAGGGTTCATCATGGGGGCCTACGCAGTGGGGGCGACCGTGTCCAGCTTCGGATTCGCCACGGTCCTCAACAGACTCGGCGCGCGGGGGACCTTCGCCCTGCTGTTCGCTACCATAGGCCTAGGCATGCTCTCGATCGCCCTAACTCATAACGCGTTCCTCTGGACGCTCCTAGCGGTGCTCTTTGGCGCCGGGATGGGGCTCGGTGCCGCCTTGTACGGCCTCATGACCGCCCACAACAGCCGACCGCACGAGCGTGGAGTCGCGATGGCTGTCGCAGGCCTCTACTGGGCTACCGGTATGCTCATGGGGCCTCTCGTCTACGGTGCGCTCGCCGAAGCCATAGGCGCCGCCAATGCCATCATCACCGCTGCAGCCTTCCCTCTAGCCCTCGCGCTCCTCACCCCCCTCGTCTTCGCCGCCATACCCCCCCATGCAGCGCCTGAGCCTGCCGCTGCCTGAGGCGGAGGCCTGCGTTCCTCGAACACTCCCGAACTTGACTGGACTTGGGCGTAACTCCCCAACGCTACAATGCGGCTCACTTCCCTAGCATCCAACATCGCGGAGGCATCCCAACGCATGGCCACCACCTTCAACGTCATCGGCAAACCGCTCGGCAGAGTCGAAGGGCCCCATAAAGTCACCGGCGCTGGCAAGTACGCCGCAGACGTCATCCTCCCCGGCATGCTGTTCGCCAAAATCCTCCGCAGCCCGTATCCCCACGCCAAGCTCCTGCGCGTCGACGCCACCAAGGCGCGCGCCCTCCCAGGCGTCCACGCCGTGCTCACCGCAGACGACGTTCCCCCCGAGCTCACGGGGCGTATGATTAAGGACATGCCGCTCCTCGCCCGCGACCGTGTCTTGTTTATCGGCGAAAAAATTGCGGTGGTCGCCGCCCAGGACGCCCAGATCGCCGAGCGCGCGGCAGCCATGATCGAGGTCGATTACGAGGAGCTGCCCACAGTCTTCGACTCCATGGAGGCGCTGGAGCCCGACTCGCCGGTTCTCCATCCTGGGCTCGACGGATACACCAAAGGCCCCTGGCCTAAGCTGTGGAATGACGACCACCCTCGGCCGGACGATTGCCCGCCCAACCTCTACTCGCGCCTGACCGACACCAAAGGCGATATCGACTCCGGCTTCGCCCAAGCGGACCGCATCTTCGAGCACACCTACACACTCCCCATGACCCACCAGGCCTACATGGAGACCCACGCCTGCCTTGTCCACATCGACGACACCGGCCGTCTCCAGGTCTGGGCGCACAACAAGCAACCCCACAACCTCCTCGCGGCCGTCGGCACGGTGACTGGTCTAGAGCAAGATGACATTAACGTGAACGTCGCCTACATTGGAGGCGACTTCGGTGGCAAGAGCTCCCCTATGGACGTGCCTCTGATGTACTTTGTGGCCAAGGCCACCGGCCGTCCGATCAAGATGGTCATGACCTACACCGAGGAGTTCATGGCGTCCAACCCACGCCATCCTGCCCACGTGATGATTAAGACCGGTGTTATGAATGACGGTACCATCGTTGCCCGCCACGCCCGTGCAACCATGAACTGCGGGGC